>Ga0208765_1000133_pt1 | contig 45836 bp, 34 predicted proteins | sample ETNtaG_2_FD_185783 | JGI IMG/M metagenome (GOLD analysis project Ga0208765, IMG submission 185783) | Marine microbial and viral communities from oxygen minimum zone, Eastern Pacific Ocean - ETNP201406SV203 (SPAdes) (version 2) | ecosystem: Environmental > Aquatic > Marine > Oceanic ...
AATCTCCATTGCATGTTTCTTGTCCATTGGTCCATGCACCTCCGAGATTCACAGCGAATCTTACATTGATCATTTCACCTTCTTTCAATGCAATGTTGTCGTCTAGCACAGGATCCATGCGACAGGTGACCTTGACATCCATGAGGCTGCTACCTCCTTGGGATTCTTCTCCATAATTGGCGCTCTCAGCATCGGTGTTGTTGAATTTTGAGAAGCAGTTGGTGAGTTGTGGATTGCCGAACAAATACAGTGTGTTGTTCTCTGCATCCGGTTGCCCATCTTCTGAACCCGGTGATTGCATGATTCCAGCATCCAACCCCGGCGCAGCGGTGGTTGAACTGGTCATCAAAACGGCAAGCATCAGGGCGACGATTGTGACAGAGAGTCCACGGCGGTCCATGTTCAGCGGTGACGCCGGTCTCGTTTGAGCATTCGGGTGTGTTGGCCTAAAGGCCATTTTCCTAATCAAAGCGCTGAATTGAGCCAAAACCGGGTCCGCGGGTCCCACTTTGTCGAGCGATGTTGAGAGCCTCGGCCAACTTGTCTGGATCCATCACAGCATCGGTCAGTCGGTCGTTTGCAACGCCGGTGATAATCGCCATGACCTTGATGGTGTCACCAAATCCGGGGTCTTGTCGAGCACCAAAGATGACGTTCGCATCTGGACTCAATCTTCCAGTCATCAAATCGACCACTTGACTGGCTTGTTCCAGCGTCATGTAGGGTCCACCTGTAACGTGAATCAACGCGCCGGTCGCACCATCGATATCGATATCCAACAATGGATGGTTGAGAGACTCGTGAACCACTTCTTCTGGACCTCTGTCACTCTCACCGTACAACATCATGGTGACGCCGCCACCTTTCATGATGGTTCGAACGTCTGCGAAGTCGAGATTAATCAGGCTCGGTAGCGTGATTGTTTCAACGATGCCCTTGACGATTTCCGCAATCAGTTGATCCATGATACTGAAGGCCTCATCCAATGGCAGGTTGGGCACATAGTGCAGGAGTCTGTTGTTGTCGAGAACCAGAACCGCATCCGCTTCTTGGCGAAGGGCTTCCAATCCTTCCAAAGCGCGCAGCATTCTCTGTCGTCTTTCCACCTGGAATGGTGTGGTAACCACAGCGACCACTAGGGCCCCAGCTCGCTTGGCTTCTTCCGCGACAATCGGTGCAATACCCGTGCCGGTTCCACCGCCCAATCCAGCGGTGATGAATACGAGGTCGGCTCCAGAGACAATCTGGGTAATCACATCACGACCCGCCTCAGCGCACTTGCGTCCGGTCGAGGGGTCGCCTCCCGCACCCAATCCGCGGGTGATGTGGCGTCCGACCAGCAATTTTTGCAAGGCACGAGTATGATCGAGATGTTGTTTGTCAGTGTTGATGGCAACCGTGATGGCGCCTTCCACACCAAGGTGGGTGATTCTGTTCATCGTGTTGTTTCCTGAACCACCACAACCGCAGATGAGAATACGTGGATCTGGAACGCCAAATGTGGAGACATCTTCGTTGAGTAATGCGGTTGATTGCTTGCCATCCAAATCACGTTTCAACTCGCCTACTAAATCCTCGTAGGCCTTGCCGAGAGTCCCTCCAGACTCTTGACCAGTCACTTGTCCCCCATCCATGGTATCCACCACAGGTTTCACCTGTATTCTTGAGTTCGTTTTTCAACACATATTAATCATCGTGGTTGACGGCTGCTCATGAGTGCGAATTCTCGACCCTATTCTCAAGCCCAGAATTGTTGCGCTACTCACAAATAGCGGAGGGCGATGGGCGAATCAAACCCGAGCGTAGCATAGCCTGGCCAATGCACCTGACTGTAGACGTGAAATTCACGGTTGTAGACTAAGGCAGCCATCAGGGAATCGCTGGTTCAAATCCGGCCGCTCGGACCAAAAACAACGAAGTTGATGTTCAAATAGTCCATACGATAGCGAGAAATATGGAAGCAAGCGAGTATTATGAATCATTGATCCAGCAAGGCTACTCGCCTCAACAAGCAGAACAGTATACTTCTCAACATTATCCTGGTTTTACTGCACAGCCAAAAGCGTCTATCCCAATACAGGATAGTGTCGTAGGTGGGAACATACATTCGGGTGATGTGATACATCACCATCATGCTGCTCCTGTAGTGCAAGCAGAACCCGCACAAGAACAGTCTCTTTGGGCGCCGGCTCAATCCGCAGCGCAGCCAGTTTTTCTTACTGAAACTAAGAAGAAAATTTACATCGCACCATGGGTGGGTGTTGGGTTGATTGTTTTCATGCTGATAATGCCCTTCGTTCAAGTGTCATTTGAAGGTGAAAATATTGGTGAAAGTATGTCAGGTTTCGAAATCATTGGTGAAATGGGTGAAGCGGCCTCTGAATCAGATGGTGGCGGTGACGGTGACGGTGATGATTTTGACATGAGCGACATCCCTGAAGAATGGGTATTGTTCGGGATTGCGATCCTCATGTTGATGTTTTCACCAGTTGTCTATCTATTATTCGCAATCATTTCAACTGGATTACTGGCCTTCAAGAAGCATACATTGGTTGTCGGTATTTTGCACCTACTTTTCTTTGCCGTTTTCTTCGCTTGTTCAGTTTTGGGTACGATTGAAATCGAAGGATACACCATGTCTGCTCATGCCAATATGGCCGGGTGGGGATTCTTTGGTGCTGGATTGGCTGGAATCTTGCTCTGCATCAAGGCTTAGAGTGTCAATCCTCCCTATGGGAGGGTTTTCGATTCAGCGGGACGCTCATATAGGGGGAGCAGGTCGGCGGAACGCTCCAAAGGGTGACTACCATGGCTCGTTCACTACACCACGCAGTTCGTGAGGCCTGGAAGAGACCCAAAGATGGCATTCCTACCGACCACCGCCGTAACCGTATGGCAGAGTGGCGCCGTGACCCCGTCATCAACCGAATCGAGCGCCCAACTCGCTTGGACGCAGCACGACGCATGGGCTACAAGGCCAAGCAGGGCGTTGTCATGGTTCGAACTCGAGTTCGTCGTGGTGGATTGCGAAAGTCCAAGATTAACATGAAGCGCAAGCCGAGCAAGATGGGTATGAAGAAAATCACTATGGCAAAGAGTATCCAGCGCATCGCCGAAGAGCGCGTTGCACGCAAATTCCCGAACCTTGAGGTTCTCAACTCATATTGGGTTGGCGAAGATGGAAAGAACAAGTTCTACGAATGCATTCTCATCGATCCAAGCCATCCTGCCATTCAGAACGACAAGCAGCTTGGCTGGGTTGTCAAGAACCGCCACTCTGGCCGTGTCTACCGTGGTAAGACCAGCGCAGGTAAGCGCGGTCGTGGTCTACACAACAAGGGTAAGGGTGCTGAGAAACTCCGCCCTTCACTCAAGGCCAACCTAAATCGTGGCAAGTAAGCCTGATTTTAGGCCCAAGGTTGATGGACGACCCTACTTCACCGCATTTCGATGGGCGAAGCAGTCGCATCCGAACTTCGCGGTATGCCCGTCATCTTGCCAGATGGTCGCTTTCTTGGTACAGTCCACGACATGGTCGTCGATTCAGACGAGTGGACCTGCACACATTTGTTCGTCACCAACCCTCCCGCTGAATTGGTTGAGGGTCGCATCCATGTCGCCATCCCATGGCGATGGATTCGAGCGGTCGAAGATGTCGTCCTATTGCGTTGGTTTCCACCCACACCCATTCCTCGTGAACCAGTGAACCCTTGAAATGGGATGGGTTTTCTCGATAGATTGGGACGCTGCCTGCGAAAGTGGGCGTCGTTCTGTTGAATCGCGAGGAAGTACCATGTTTGAGTTACACGTGTTGGGCACGTCGAGCGCCCGTTTCGCACATGGGCGTTCCGTCTCAGGCTCAGTGCTGAACACACCTGGGGGCTTGGCCCTCATCGATTGTGGAGAGGGTATGCAGAAGCGCATGATGGACCACAACCGCGCTCTCAAATCGAGCGGTCTTGAAAACCGCACTCGAATCTCACGTATACGCGCGATTTTTCTGACTCATGGACATTTGGATCACACATGGGGTCTGTTGCCATTGTTGCAAACGCTGGATTTGGATGGCCGCCAAAATCGCATGGTTGTCATCGGGCCCTCAACACGGGCCGCCATTGATTGGGCTACGCAGCATCCTGGCGAAGCACCACCAGTGGACAGTGGAATCTCTTCGACAGATTTGGCCATTCTATTTTCACAATGGCAAGCCATTGGAACCAAGGACGAGGACGCCTCATACACGATTGATTGGGTCCTCATTCCCATCGATGACGATCAGCCATTCAAATCTCCAATTCAACCTCTTGAAGGGGTGACGGTCACCATTGTACCCACTCACCATGGAGTCCCTTCATGTGGATACCACTTTGAATCAAAGGGTGGGGTTGGGAAATTCGATATTGAGAAGGCAAATGAGATGGGTTTGTCAAAGGGACAGATTGGTCAACTTGCTCAAGGAAAAGACATCATCATCGATGATGAATCACTATCTGCTGACAGTTTTCGTGGTGAACCACAACCCAGTCCCAGTTTGTTGGTGAGTGGGGATACCACACATGGACCCGTCGGATTCAATGAAGAAAAATTACCCAGCCCACCTCGTCTATTGCTCCATGAAGCCACCTTCCTAGCAGACAAGCAGGAAAAGGCGACTCAATACTACCATTCAACTGCAGCTGACGCTGCACGGCACGCAACATCATGCAAGGCCAGTGTCCTTGCATTAACACACTATTCCAGTCGATTCAAGTCACTTTCTTCATTTGTCAGCGAAGCCCGAGAGCACTTCTCAGGTCCGGTCGCAGTCACACTGGATGGCGATTGGTTTGAGATTGCCACAGATGGTAACGTATTCCATCATGTGCGGGTGGAAAATGGTTGGAACAAGAAGAATCTGTGATACACTGTCATGGGCGACCTTCAAAGGTGATTGAATCAAGCGGTCGATATGCGACACGCACGTGTAGTGTTCTTCATCGTCACACTTCTCGTGATGTCATCACTTCCACTTGGCTCTGCCAGTGAAGGGCGCTCGACTGTATGTGGCACAACTGACATGGGTGTAATGCCCGACCCCATCCTCATTGCAGACCAAGAATGTGAGAAGATTTCATTGGGGATTTTGACACCAGGGACCATCGTAGAATTCGATGTTACGGGGGATGTCAATTTCGATTTCCTCGTATTCAGAAACGCTGCACTGCAAGTCTACGCTAACGATCAATCCTACCGCTCAGCAACCTATTGGGCCGAAGATACAGTGTTTGAGGACATGGTTGGTTCAGGTCGCTGGCATTGGACAGTGCCAGCAGATGAGAGTGAGCAGAATTGGTATGTTGTACTCGATAATCTGGCGCACCCTGGCGATGAGGGTCAAGGCGCTCAAGGAGGAAGTTCCCTCCAGGTGAGTCTCGATATTTCGTTCCCGACTCAGAGTTATTGGACAATCCACGACGCCTTGGTTGATCTGGATGTGAACAGTCATACACAATTGCTCGATGAGAGCCTTCTAAATCTCGATGAAGGGACTCAAGTGTTAATCAATGCAATTCCATTGTCAGGGAATCCAGATATCTTCATTCTCACTGCGAATCAGCGAACCAGTTACCTCGAAGGCACCTCTCCCGAGTTCCGCATAACTGGCGCAGATCTTCTTCAGGTCACAACCGAAGACAGTGTTGTCTGGATGGTTGATTCAACCTATGCCAATCAGCCGCTCTATCTCTATGCCGACAATGAAGTTGGACCCACAGGAGGTGGCGATGGCCTGACACCTGCAAGTTTGACAGTTATCGTGACCCTGTTACCTGTATTGGATGCGACCATCACTAGCAATGCTGCAGAGATTGTAGATGTGGGTGATGTTGTGACATTTTCAGCAACCAGTACGCCCAATCTTTCCAACCAGGTTGACACAGGTGCCTATGAGTGGGACTTGGATGGAGATGGTACCTTTGAGTTGACAGGACCTACTGCCGATGTGTCTTGGGCCTATGAGGACACTTTCACGGTCACCTTGCGTGTCAATGGAGTCGATGGCCGAGTTGACACATCATCTATTTCCATCGATGTTGAAGATCAAACAAATCCAACTGTAATTATCAATGGTGGCAACAACTTGGTTCGAGGATTTGATGAATCATTTACTATTTCCAGTTCATCAGATGATAATTTTGCAATCAGTCGAGAAGAATGGTATGCTGATGGACTTCTCATTCAAACGGATTCAGGTACGGGTAACTCGTTCTCTTACAGTTTCTCATCTGCTGGAAATCACAGTGTTGAACTGCGTGCGTTTGACCCCGCAAATTTGTCATCATCTCTCTCTATCAACGTGACCGTTCAGGATCGAACATCGCCCATACTGGATGCCATTACAGGACCAACTGATGTGATGGCAGGGGAAGAGAACACATGGCGATTGAATGCTAGTGATCCCAATTCACCCGTGTTAACTTGGTCCTGGGATTTCGATCGTTCTGTCGATATCGATGAAGATGGTGACACCAAGAATGATGCCGAAGCCACCGGTGATTTGGTGAAGTGGACATTTACCAAGGGTGGCGATTACTCAATCACATGCACAGTCACAAATGAACAAGGCCTCACATCTACCCGTGAATTGAATGTTCATGTTGAGGATCAACCATCTTCTTCCTCAGCAATACTTGGATTGGTCTACATCTTGCCCATCGGTGCCATCATCGGTGCCATTGTGGGGGGCTTTTTCTTGTTCAGATGGGTGAATCAGAGACGCACCCATCAAGAACTGATGGCTGAAGAAGCCGCTCGAACCGCGACAGAGGAAACTGAAGCCGCCCGAGAACCAGACCATGAAGAGCAATTGTCAATGTTCCAAAATCGAGGTAGCGCTACGAGTGGATTCCAGCGCGGTGGTGGCAATGATATGGCTCAAATTGCCGGTGTAGGAGCCGGATATGGAGTTCAACAACAACCGGTTAGGACACAATCGAGTGGTGTTGATGACGCCGCTTTACTCTCAGCCTTTGCAGAACCCGATGTTGAACCCACTCCTGTGGCCGAACCCGAATCAAAACCTGAACCTCAAGTAGCCGCGCCTACAGGTGAGCGTGCTAGCGTTCTATCCAGTGGAATCCAGATGCCCAACGTGATGACGGAGCAGGCATCAATCGACACAACCACCCCTGAACCCGAACCGATTGTAACCGAGGCAACACCCCCTCCAGCAGAACAAACAACGGAAGTTGTCGGCACATGTGGAGAATGTGGCCAACAGTATGCTGTTGACATGCCCCTCGGAATCGAACAAGCGCAAATTGACTGTCCAAAGTGTGGAAATCGGAGTACAATCCAGCGTTGAGAATGGAATGGGGAACCCCCTCCCCTCGCGCACAAGGGTCGGAGACCCTTTAGACGGAGGGAGTGGCAGTGTATACCAACATGGAGGGCAGCACTCGTTTGATTTTGGCAGCGCCACGCGCTCGTGACCGAACCAGTTTGGCCCTTGTTCTCATTTTGATTATACCCATGTTGAGTCCCTTCATGGCCGTACAGGCCACTCAGGTTCGGGCTGAAGATTTTGGAATCATATCCGAATTGCACGATGTGTTGGCCACTCGAGATTTGATGCTCGATAGCGATCAAATTGAACTGCAGGCGGAGAATTCACTGGCACCGGTTCGCAATGGTGTCCGTTCCATCGGTTCTCAAGATCCTTTGACTCATATCGATACGGCCCTTGATGGATTGATTGTAGAACCATCAACCCCCCAAGGGGTCGACCATCCCGCTCCGATTGATATTCTGCTGGGCGATGACGCTCCTCCAGGATTAGTGGACACCATATGGAGTACACTGATCAATCTGACCGATTACGTCATTTGGTCTGAATATCAAGCTCAGAACGATGGCCCTAATCACGAGAAGTATACCGTTGTCCCATTCTCAGCATCACTTCTGAGTTTATTCAGTCAAGATCCATTGATGCATGAGATTGACATCGATGGAGATGATGATCCAAGTACCACGACAGTCGAGAATCCAGATATTCGTGTCGGCCTTACGATTGGCTTTGACCTTGCACCGGGTGAAGGTTGGGGATTGCTTGGCAGTCCTCCCACACAACTGTGGCTTGAGCCATCCATCGAATACCGAGTGGAAGTCATCAATCCATCAGATCAAATTTGGAATGTGATGGACACACTTGAGGTTTCATTGATGAAACCGTTCGCATATGGAATCAATCCGACCGTATCCGGGGAATCTTATGTCTGGCTCATCGATTCTCACTTCACTATCCCGCCAACAGATTGGGCCTTACAGGTTGGATTTGAGCGATTTTGGTTTGACCTCTCTGCTGCAGGTTCAGAGTTGATTGCCTCATTGCTTCTACTCGCTTCTGGGTTGTCATCAGGCACGCCCACAGGAGATGATAGTGGAGTTACAATTGCCGCTCTCTCTGCACCAATCTCAATCCAAATCGATAATGACGGGCAAACTCAATGTCCTCCGCACTATGAACCAAATACAGGTTATCTCAACCCTTCCTGGGAACATGACTGCCGAATCGGTGTTGGATTTGGTTACGGGCATTTCTCACCAGAAGATAACGGGCAACGAGATATTTGGGAATTGTCTTATCTCGAGGTCGGAGTGCATCCTATTTCGATGAGTTATGACCTGCCTTCGATTGTCGATTTGACAATTCGTACCGACAATGTTCTTCCTACAGGATCGGGTACCGTGGGCGAAGATGGCCTCACATCAATCGAATATTATGCTGATGAACGAGCCGACCTATGGCTCCATTTCCACGAGAATCGAAGTGAATACAGAGAAAGTGCATCGGAACCATACGGAAATGTCACTGAAACATTGGTTTGGCTTCGAGGCATGCCTTCAGGAACCCTGACACCAACGGAAATTGAACGCTGCTTCCAGATGTTAGGGAGTGCTTCACAACCTGAACTTCCCGGGCAAATACCCAGTCGCTTATCGCTAATATTGGGAATCAAAAATTTCACTCGTGATTCAACTCCAAACGTCAACGACCCGACACTTCCAATCGATCCACAGAATCCACCCAATACATTGGTGCTTCTTCGATCGACCCAATCTGTGACCGCCTTGGATTATGTTTCTTGGTTCCAACGTGAAGGCGTCGAAACGGATCATCGTAAAACACTCATGTCCGCTGAAGATTTACCCACTGGTCTTCTCCTCTACGGCGATTTTTGGTTGGGAGGTAGCGAGGAACAAGAAGTAGACACACTCGACGATAGTTTGGATGTCTTGTCAATGATTCTCGACGTCACAATTCTCGCGGTCGTCGATATTTTCTTGGATATTTCAAACATTGTAAACAGTATTCCAAATGCGCTCGTCGATGTAATCAGTGGTAGCACAGGCAGCGCTACTCAAGGGACTGCCATCCATTTGGAGATGCTAACTGATTTCGAAGTAGGTCGACAACCCATGCCCATCAGCACTCTGAAATTGGTCATGGGTTCGACCGATATCCCTACCGCTTACGGTCCGCATTTGATTTTGGCTGATGACAAGAGTACGACAGTCGTCCAAGGTCGTCACGGGCAAGTGGATAAATTGGTCCCAATCTCCATGAGTTTACATCACGAGGGATTGCATTCACTGCACATAGTCGATGATGTGGAAACTCAATCACAGCAAATTTCGATGGGAGCAAATGGTGGAGATCCACTTCGCATCCTGTTCCTTGAACATGAAGATGATGAGTTCGGCAATATCGATATTCCAAGCAGCGATTTCCAATATGTACTCCTTTCAGATCACCCTGCTTCACTCGACATCATTGTATCTGAAAGCGAACTTTCATTCACATCAGATCGTGACATTGCTGAGGTTGTATACGCTGGACGTGAAGGCATTCAACGACAGGTGTTAGACATTGATTTCCTACCGGGTAACTTTACGATGGCGATTGGTGATGACGTGTCATGGATATCCCAATCTCCGATCGGCACTCTTTCTCTGATGATTTCAAACGCCACCGATCCCAAAACCATGGACGGCGATCATTTCCTATTCATGCAGAACCAAGATTTGGGTGAAGCTACACTGTCTGCCCGCGTGCACGGAATCACCGAAGTTGGATTCCTCGGAGCTGAGATGCCCGGTGTCCCGGGTGAAGCCGGCCGTGGCACAGGATTCCTTGTTGGACCAGGGGACACGTCATTCCAAGCCGTCATCGTCGATCAGACCACACACGAATCTCCAGCCGATGGTTTGACTGCTCACGTTCTCATTGACCCCCTCCCCTCAAATCTCGCGTTTGAGGTGCCACAGGGTGGTGTTGGCGAGGCCAGCGCCTTAGAAGTCCCTCAGTTTACCACAGATGAAGGCCTTGCAGGAATTGCATTCTTCCTTGCAGGATTCACCGATTTCGGCCAGAGTGTTAACGGAATGCTTGGAGAATTGGTGACCAGTGTCACCGGGGGTGCAATCGATGATCAACGCTCAGACTTTTCATTCGGCATCGAACTGGAAGCAGACCAAGAATTCGATTTGATTGTCGATGCGCAACAAGGACGCATGACACTCGATGAACCCGAATGGTTGCATGGGATTTCAGTAGAAGCCGACCTCGCAGAGGATAACCACACTGCTTTCCGCTCTCGCGTTTGGCTACCTGGCTTAGCCCCCACTATCGATCTTTCAATCGATTATCAGAATCTCAGTGTAACAGACCGTTGGGATATCGACATTGAATTGGATGGATGGTTACCTGCGAATCCTGAATTCATGATTGAAGTCAACAATTACAATGGGAGAGATTTGCATCTGATGTTGCTCGGATTTGAACCAGGTCAATCGACGGATTTGAAAATTGAGTCTCAAATCACCACTGATTATCGCCCCGTCGTGCCACAATTATCGATTTTCAGCAATTATCAGATGAGTACCGCATTGGACGCAATTCATGCGACATTGCTCGATCGAACCCAATCGACCCGTTACGAATTACTCTTGCAAGGTATCCCTGAACAACTCGACATGACTGCATCGCTGGGGTCCATGGTTTCCGTCGGTATGGAGGCTGGAGAATCGGGGGCATCTGGATTGTCAATTGATTCATTGATGCTGCAGATGAACCGATTTAATTCAGGTAAATGGTGGCCTGCGACCGTATTCCTGCATGAGTTGCCGCGACAGATGAATCTCTCAACAGCACCATCCAATGTATTTGACATCACGAAACCGGTCTCTTTCCAAGGCATGTCCACGCTGGTATTTTCATCATCAGGTCCTGGAATGGACCTCTTCATTTCAACCACTGGACGTGCGGTTGAAGCACGTGGAGACACTCTACTATTGGCAGAGAATCTGGCCAGTCATATGAGCATCGAACCCACTGCTGATTTCGGTTTGAGGGTCACCAGCAGTGGTGCGGGAATCGAGCGTCTCTATTTGCGCCAGAACGATGTCCCTACCCAACCCGGCGTGTGGCTTGAGCAACTCGAAGCCGCTGGTGAGAATCTCAAGAGTGCGACAATCCAACTCAACAATATCGGGCCCTATCCAATTTTCAAGATTGAAGATGTACGGGGTGGGCGAATCATTGCCAACGCTAGAGCCACGGTCGATGTAGGGGACACCTCATTTGATGGGCGAGCAGTCCTGATTGATGCCCAGATTACAGGAGGTATTCCAACGGGCACCACCATTGGTGTGAACGGACTTGCTTCCGATCTTTCCATTCTCAATTTGATGGGCTTCAAGGGTGAGACGACTCACTACCTATTGCCTGAACCATTGACTACGGCAGTTGTCACGGGAGTGGCCACGTTGACAGGGTGATATCATGGCGAAGAAAGATGAAGAAATCGAAGGAATGTACACTTTGGTTGGTGACCCCGACAATCCAGACTTGGAAGCCGCCGATGATGGTAAAATCAGTCTCACTGATCGCATTCGAAAGATGAAGAAAAAAATCATCAAAGACGATTTTGAGCCCACAGAAGAGCAACGGGAAATTGCTGAACAAGCCTATGCTCGCGCCCAAGATGTCGTCAATTTGGTCACACCAACGCGAGTTGTGCTCGCGTCCATTTTCATGGCTGGTTTGATGCTCAGCATTTTTGCGCTCGGATTCTGGGTTGTTCCGAGAGACGCCGTCGATGTCGAAGTGGTCTACAAGCAGGGTGGGCCCGGCCATGTTGTCCTCTTGCAAGTACACAATTTCGGTAGTCGCCCCATCGCCAATGTTGAGGTTGATGCCTCCTTTTCCAATCAGGATGGTGAGGTATTGAATTCCACTCATTTCGGCCCATTTTCATTATTGGCCCATACATCAATTGCTGGAGACAATCTTGAATTGGTGATTACTGGCGAATCAATTTGGGAACTATACACCATCGAAGTCACACTCGATTACGATAACTATGATGGTGCCGTATCAAAGCAAACTTGGATCATTGAAGTTGGAGAGTATACCTTTGAAACTCACACCCTCGATGCCGAGCGTCAATGGTTCTGAACGACACCATAGGTGTCGTCATGAGCAGGGAAGATAGAAAGCGGTCTCGGCAACCCCCCACCTTTGGGGAGCCGTATGCGACATCGAACAGTCTTGTGGATTCTCACGGTTCTGTTGCTGTCTAGCGCTGCTCCTTTCGCATCCTCTCCTGATTCTATTTCTGATGTAATTGAAGAAGGGACATCCGGCATCGAGCGTATCGTAATCACACCCGACCCAGATAGCATTGGTAGTGCACATCCGTCCGCAAGTTGGGATGGTGATGAACAAGTTCGGGAAACTATTGCTGACACGCATATTGGTTTGTTCACAGTAGATGGTTTGGAATCAGATGTAGAGGTTCCAGAGGTATTGACAGAGATTCGAACAGACATTGCTCTCGTCCTGATCGAAGGCAATGTCGGATTGTGGGATGGTCGTGTGGCACTTACTGAATTACCTGGCATTGAAGTTCGAGCACATATCCCGCCTTCTGGATTTTTGATTCAGGGACACCCACAAGCGATTGCGGCTGCATCAGACCTGCCAATGGTTGCAATGGTTCATCCCCTGCCACTGGCATTCATGGTGGATCATCATGTCAGTGACCTTCTATCCGAAGCATCTGAACTCCCTCTAGACTCATCGCCTTCAACTGCCGTTCAGATGTCAGGTTGGCGATTGGCAGATTTGGGCACCCCACAAGACCACGTTCGGTTGCCGGGTTTGATGGGTGATTTGGATAGCACAGCCTCATCCTACTTGAGCGACTATCGTCCCATTGATACCGGCAGGCATCTGGGTATTCTTTCTCTAGCAGATATTGCAACGGTTGCCGCTGAACCAGCCCTCTCATGGCTCAGTCTTGAACCGATTTTCAGTATTGACAACAATGTCGCAATCGGTCATATGCGAGCTGACGATGTATCCAATTATTTCGTGGTTGGACTGAATGGTAGTGGTCACTCGGTGACTGTTGCAGATTCCGGGATTGATCGAGATCACGGTGACTTCGATGGTCGGATTCAGCATGTCGAGTCAGTAATCTGGGGGGACACATCGACCGAAGACGAACATTCGGGCCATGGGACACACGTCGCTTGCACCGTTCTTGGAAATGGCAGTCGAGGCGGGTATGCTGGTGTAGCGCCCCAAGCAACGCTACGATTCCAAGCGATGGAAGATGACAGTTCAGGAAATTTTGGTGGGGTCAGTATGGACACCCTCATTCGCAAGGGATATGAGGGCAATTCATACATTCACACGAATTCATGGGGAATGGATGGCTACTATGGAGAATACACGACAAGCAGTGAAGATGCGGACAGCCGCACCAGCCAATATGATCAGTTCTGGTCATACGATGGAATGCTAGTTCTCGTCTCCGCCGGAAATGACGGCCCCGATTCAGATACGATTACACCCCCTGCAACTGCGAAGAACATTGTCGCAGTTGGCAATCACCACAATCGCGGTGGCGGTGCACCCAGCACATTGTCGGATGGAAGCAGCCGTGGCCCCACCGATGATGGTCGCATCAAACCGGATGTAACAGCGCCAGGCTCCTGGGTTCGCTCTTGCCGCAGTCAGGATGCAGACGACACCTCAGGCTCTACTTGGACCAGTCAGTGGTACCTGGAATACAGTGGAACCTCAATGGCAGCACCCAATGCTGCCGGCGCTTCAGTCCTCATCCGCGAGTATCTGATGGAAGTTGCAGGCCGCCCATCACCTCAGGGCGCACTCATCAAAGGAATGTTGATTCTCGGCGCTGAAGATACCGGTTCTCGAGATATCCCGAACATGAATGAGGGCTGGGGTCGCGTCAATCTAGCCAATTCACTCATTCCCGGTACAGATACTGGTGTTTGGGTTGATGATCGGAATACCATTCGCAGTGGACAGACCCGAGAATATGAATTCAATCTGAGTCGAGGAAACACACCGTTCAAAGCGGTCCTGACATGGTCGGATTATCCAGGGAGCACATGGTCGTCAACCCAATTGCAAAACAATCTGGACATGGTTATCACCGCTCCAGATGGTACCATCTACAAGGGCAACGATTTCGCCAATGGCCGTTCAACTACCGGTGGCGATGCTGACAATGTAAACAACGTCGAAGTCGTTCTAATCGATCAAGCCGACTCTGGTGTTTGGAGTGTCCGCATTACTGATGTTGCACATGGGGGTCAGCGCAGTGACCAACCATTTGCACTTGCAGTTCGGGGTGCTGGTGTCAATGATTTGCGAAGTGACCCGCTACCAATCCCCGCATCTTTCCAATTATCAACAGCAATCCCTCAAGTGAACGAGGTTTGTCAAATCTCAATTCAAATCGAGAATCAAGGAGGCGGCAGTGCGGATGGATTGCGTATTGAGGCCATTGCTGGAACTCAAAATCTAGGTGATATTGAGATTGATTTGGGTCCCGGGATGATTCGCTGGGCGACATGGGATTGGACTCCATTGAATGAAGGCACACAGGCGGTTACCATCCGTATTGACCCTGACAATCTTGAGGAAGAGATTGACGAAGACAACAACCTCTTCGAAATACCCGTGGCTGTCAGCGCACCCGGTGTACGGGTTTCTACATCGGAAACAGTCATTGAAATTGAACAGGTGAGCGAGACGAGCACCGTATGGGATTTGCAAATTCGCAACACCGCCCTCATTTCTACCAATGCTTCAATCAGCGCATCCACACCAATGAGAATCAACAATGGACAGATGATGAATGGATGGTTCACATCATTCACCCAGACGAGCTTCGCCCTTGACGGTTCAGAATCTTCCTCGGTCGGCTTCACTCTCGTTCATGATGAATCCCCTGCTCCGGGGCTCTATCAATTGACGATTACAGCCCGTGATGAAGACAATAACATTGACTTTCCACTAACCCTGTCTCTCAACGTACCCGTTTTGCCAGGGGTCGCCTTCCAAGCGCCGTTCTCGACATTACAGGTTCACCCTGCCATACCAACATCCTTTGACGTAGATGTTCAAAATGAGGGCAATGGCTTACAAGGTTACAATCTGTTCATCGAATCACCCATTGGTTGGTGGGTTGGTCTCGATAATTTGGGCTCCTCAATCGGTGCTGCATCTGGTTCAACGGGAGCCATTCCAGTCAATGGCGCCCGCACTGTTGATTTGACAATCACACCGCAATTGGGTGTCCCACCTCCTCCTGGGCAGACATTACAGGCAATATTGCGTGTGACCTCACAAGTTGACCCCACCCAATCTTGGTCATACACGATTCAAATGGAAGTCATCGAATTCGATTCGGCCTTCATCGAATTTGAATCCAATCCTAGTGTCCTTCGTCCAGATTCAACCGTGTATCTTCAATACACGATTTCGAATCAAGGAAATACAGAATTAACACTCTACCCAAACATCGATGATCGACCTGGCGGTTGGTCTGTGATTGCCGGTTCAAATTCAATCACAATACCGGCCGGTGAATCAGCATCATACATGCTTGGTCTAGAGGGCAATGGATTGGCAGTGGGTGGGTCTCTGACACTCCATTTGACAACTCAGGATGGTTATCGAGTGTCATGGGAGGGTGATTTGAATGTCATTGAGGAAGCCAAACCCGTATTGACATTGACTGGCTTTACCAATTCACAGGGAGATACCATTTTGGAAATCCCCACCGGGGCACCCGGATTTGTCGGTCATTGGCTCATATTCAATGATGGTAGTTCCGATTGGACACCCAGTTTGAGTGTGGATCTACCAGACTCTACATGGGAAGGCATCTGTGACCCTGTGGGCCTCATTCCAGCGGGTGGTTCTGCCGAAGCCAATTGTATCGTCATCGCCCCGAATTTCGCGATGGCTGGATGGCAACCTGAAATCGGTTTGACAATCAATGCAGATGGTATCGAGCGTTCAGCGAGTGCATTCATCTCTGTTGATGCGAACCCTAGCGTCATTTGGACAACTCTCTCAATGGAAGAATCCATGGAAGGCCAGTCTTCATTATTGCATTTTGAAATTCTAAATACAGGTAACACTGTAATTCAGGAGCGCATCACCATCGATGCACCCAAGGGCTGTTCAGCCGAAGTTGAGGGCGTAGATATTGTGGATTTAGCCATTGGTGAATCTCAGAGCATTCGAGTTCAAATTGTTCCGGATTCACCCGGCGAGGTATCAATCGAACTCGGCTTTGAAGACTCAAACACACCCGGTTCGACCCACTCTTCTACTGTTGACGTCGCCAGTGATCCATCGCGAAGTACTGGTAGTGGGGCAGGCACAACGATAGCGGTCATTGGTTTACTCATTTTCATCGTGGCTGGACTTGCAGTTGCCGGCTTACTCATCCTCCGCCTTCGTGATGGCGATTCACCAACTTCAATGGCACCACCTCCACCCTCAGCATTCTCTGCAAGCGCACCGTCAGTTACTCCACTCAAATCAACACCAGAAGTTGTCTGTTGGGGTTGTAACAAACCTATCGGAGGCACCCGTCGTGCATGTCCAAAATGTGGCGCCCGGTACCACGAATCAGGATATGCTTGCAGTGCTTCAGCATTGGTCATTTGCCGCAATTGTCAGGCCGACGTGAATACCTTTGTCGAGGAGGTGGGTTCCTGAACCGCCAAGCAGGCGCCCTTTTGAGGGGGTTATCCTGTCGCCCTCTCATGCGCACACCCGCGCGCGGCCGCTGTCTTTGCGTCGTTGCATTGCTATTGCTCGTTATCGCGAGCCCCTATGCAGCTGCTGAGGCAGATGTTACATTGACATCTGATTCATCTTCAAAGGAGGCTTCTCCTGGCACGCCTGCTGAATATACAATCACGGTTCGAAACACGGGTGACGAAGACATCACAGTGCAATTGGCGACAAGTCAAGAAGCAGGCGGTTGTCAAGGTTACACCAGCACAATCGAGCAAGTTTCTGGCGTCATTTCACCGAACTCAAATGAGCAGGTAACTCTGACTGTAAACGTGACAGAGGATTCTAGTGAGACAACCGCCGATGACTGCGAAACAACAGTGTCCGCCACAGCTTCTCCAGCCGAACCCGGAACACCTGGTGCACCGGCTCAGGCAGATGTTGTAGTGACGACCACAAAGGGGGAAGGCAGCGGAAATGCAGCTCAGGGTGTTGAACTTTCAACAAGTCAAGCGACTAGGAATTACAATGGTCAAGACGATGAAGTCGAATGGGAAATCACTGTCAAAAATACAGGGCAAACCCAAGAGACCATTTCCATAGAAATGGACGATTCTTCGAGTTGCCGTTCCGATGGATTGGAAGCCTCAGTGGATCCTGCACAAGTCACTGTGAATTCAGATGACGAAGAGATTGTCACCGTCACGGTTGAAGTCCCAGATGGTGAACAAACTGAAGCTGGTTCTCATTGTTTCATCACTCGTGCAACTGTCACCGCACCTGCACCTCCGCCGGGCACGGATGCTGCACAAGACAATCTCTCAGTTACACTGAATATTCCTGAACTTCACGAATGTGAAGCCACGCTTTCACCTTCCTCAATGACAATCGCCCCCGGCGCATCACAATCGGGTAATTTCATGCTCACAAATGCTGGCAACAGTGATTGGACCGTTGGTTTTGGTAAATCTGGATCCAAGGCCAATTGGGTTACACCAGAGGTCAGTCAGCGAAATTTGCCTTATGACAATGGAAATGGACAGGCCGCCATTTCGTTTGATGTTTCACCAGATGATAGCATACCCGCCGGTGAAACTGAAACCATTGAAATCCGTGCTCTCGATGGGAGCAGCGCACGTTGCACGGCTACGTTGTCAATCACCGTAGGACAATCGTATGGGGGCAGTGCATCCCTCTCATCCAATTATCTCAACAATGTCGACCCGGGGACGGCTCAAAGTACTGCTCTATCCGTTTCCAATCAAGGAAATGGCGCCGACACCTTCGCAATTGGTCACAGTCCAGTTCCAAGTGGATGGACTGTGACTTTGAGTGATTCCAGTCTTTCCTTGCCTGGGAAGCATGATAATGGCAATCAACAGAGTATTTCGGTGGAGGTGTTTGTCCCCCTTGACGCACTTGCAGATGACACGGTGACGATTACATTCGCAGTGACGAGTAGTGGTGATTCTTCCGTTGAAATCACAGATGATCTCGAAGTATCCGTTGCCGAGCGTCACGATGTTGATGGCACCGTCCTTTCCTCAGATCAAACCGGTCGTAGCGACCAGTCGATTGATTTCCCATTGACCGTTCACAACAACGGCAACGTACAGGATTCATTCCGTCTACGTGCTTGTGACCCCAATCAACCGGGTTCCTGTGCATCTCCTTCTTGGCAATCCATCTATGTCGATACTTCGGGTAATGAATTAACCCAGATTTCACTCGATGCCGGGCAATCTCAGCAGGTCTACTTGCGTATCCACATCCAGAGTGAGGATGAGGGTGATTATCTCCAAGTTCAGATGAAAATCAATATCGTATCTTCACCCTCAAATGAGTACACGACCACAGTGACGGCCCGTGTCTCGAATTATGATTACATGATGCAGTTGATTTTGGCCGAACCGCAAGGGGCTCCAGATTCCATGAGCGTCACACTTCCACCCGGTGGTCAAACAACAGTTGCATTTGCGTTCAGCGATATTGGCACATCACCTTATGTCGAGCAGGCATTGTTCACAATCGAAGGCATGGATTCTACAATTTCAACAACATTGACTTCAGACGCTGAAGAATTGGCACCGGGTGTTTTCACGCTCCCCGATGATTCTGTAACATATTACGCGAATCTCACGCTCAGTGTGATGGGTTCGGATCAGAACCTGAATGGTGAAGCTGGTGTGATACGCGTTTGTGCAGCATCCATGCGCAATGCAGCCGTCCCATCTTGTGTGGACGTTGTCGTATCGATTGCAACAGTGCACGACATCGATGTCGCGATTGAAGGTGGAGCGATGAAAAACACCACCCATCCGGATTTTTCTGATTTCCTTGTAACGGTTACAAACAGCGGTAATATCGAAGAGCAGATTGAAATCACATCCACTGAAGGATTGCGTGGTTGGACAATCGACATCGAACAAACCGACTTCTTGCTTGAGCCTGGTGAATCGGCCACGGTTCGCGTTCGAGTCAAGCCACCCGTGGAGATGGTGATTGAGGATGAATTCGAATTCACACTCATTGTCACTCCAGAGAGTGCACCTGTGGCCGCACAACCTGTGGATATAACTGTCAACGCGATTCTAGATGACAGTGTTTTCGGCCTCTCGGGCGAGACTTGGGACACAGTCACATGGTCGATTCTGGCCGTTCTTGGCGTGATGATTTTATTCACAATAGGGCGCAACCGCCGCCGTAGTTTTGAGTTGTGAGTCGCCCCTCTCGGCCGATGTCTCGCTGGATATGCTTATGATGCCTCTTTGAGTCGAACGACTCAAGGAACCCTACGGGTTCCCTTGAGGCTTCGCAATGCCCACTGTCTCAGCAGCATATCTGTCTCTTGCTTTGATGACCCTTGTAGGCATTGGATTTCCATTGGGTGGCTTTGTTCTTTCACGATTTTTGCGGCCAATGCCTGACCCAAATGATCCTACCAAACTTCGCAGTTTCTTGCTCAAAGGATACGAATCTGATCAATCATTGTATGTTCGTCGTTTGAGTACTTACGAATGTGGTGCTGACCCAGTCGGTGACGCGATGATAGATTTCCACTTCCAATACTATTGGTACGCAATCATCTTCCTTGTTTTCGATATTGCATTCATGTTCTTAGCATTCGGTGGAATTGTGGCCATGAGTGCAGATCACACTGTTGCAGAAGGAGCAGCAGGTGGTGTAGAAGCAGCAACTGGCTCCTTGGTCACACTCTTGGTTTTCCTTGGAATCATGGGCTTAGGCGTGTGGTATGTTTTCCGAAAGCGAGGACGAATCTACATTTGAGGTGATTTTGATGGATGAAGGACAGAATTACACAACGTTCAGCAGTCGAGGCCTCCTTGACATGGTTGGTGATCTCAACGACAAAGCCCTTGAAGCATCTCGGATGAAGGATTTCATCGGTGTTCTCGGCGGGCGATTTTTGAATTGGGCACAGCGCAAATCATTGTTCCCCTTGCACTTGGGAATCAAGTGTTGCGCGCTTGAGATGGCTGCAGCTGGAGCGCCTCGCTTTGATGCAGAGAGTTTCGGAGTCGTGTTCAGAAGCAGTCCACGTCAATGTGATGTTTTGCTGATCAATGGCCCTATTTCAAAGAAATTCGCAGACCCAGTCGTGCGATTGTGGGAACAAATGCCTGAACCAAAGTGGTGCATTGCCATGGGCGAGTGCGCAATTTCCGGTGGCCCTTACTTCCAGTCCTACAATATCCTAGAAGGAGTTGACACTGTGATTCCAGTTGATGTATACATTCCAGGTTGTCCACCACGACCCGAGGCCCTTATCGATGGCTTTGGCAAGTTGCGTGAGAAAATTATCCGCATCGGTGCAGTGCCGAGTGGGGAGGCTGAAGCGCGTGGTTCACCAATCATCGTCGCCGATGACTGAGGGGATATTATGGCCAACGAAATCAGTGCAAAACAGGTTCTTTCCGCTGCGAAAGAGATTGTTGCAGATGTTGCAGATTTCGGAGACGCCGTCAATGCGGAAGTTCGCCACCACACAGGTGGTCGCCGCAAGAACGCCTACGTCTACATCGAAGTTGTTGCCAGCGAATGGCGCGAACTCGCTCTCTGGCTCAAGAAGACCAAAAAGGTCGATTACTGTTCAATGATCACTGGAATTCACTGGCCTGAGAATGCTGACGCCACATGGCAAGTAGTTGCTCATCTAATGCGAACGGGTGTCACAAACCCTACGGTAGTCAATAAGCGAGTCCATGAGATAAAGGTGGATATTGCGAGTCTCTCAGGGAATGATGTCCCCATGGAATTTGAGATTACAATGACCATTCCAGACACTCGTGAACCCAGTGTCCCAAGTGTGGCCGACATATGGGTTGGCGCAGATTGGAATGAAAAGGAAACTTGGGACTTGGTTGGTATCGATTTTGAAGGTCACATCGGAATGCGTCGCGTCCTTCTCCCACACGATTCCCCTACAGGATATCACCCACTACAGAAGCAACACAAATTGCGATATCACGACTTCAATGAAATGTACGACGATGCTCAGGGCTTTGGAAGAAAGCCGGAAGATTCCGGGAGGGTCAAGTAATGGCAGAGATGTGGATTTCAATGGGGCCTCAACACCCCATGACACACGGACTTTGGACTCTCAAAGTCAAGGTCGATGGAGAGACAGTCGTCGATACTGAACCAGATCTAGGGTACATTCATCGCGGCGTCGAGAAAATTTGTGAAGCCCGTGACTTTACTCAGATTACCCCCTATGCTGATCGTTTGTGTTATGCGAGTGCAAACACTTGGTCACATGCTTACATCTATGCGGCTGAAGATCTCCTTGAGGTTGAAGTTCCAGAACGTGCAGAATACATTCGCATGGTTGCGGTTGAATTGCAACGTGTCGCCAGTCACCTGATGTGGTTGGGAGCATACTGCCCTGATGTTGGCAACTTGACCGGAATGGTCTGGTGTTTGCGAGAGCGCGAGATGATGATGGATTTGCTTCAGGAACTTGGCGGTTCCCGAATGCACTACAATTTCCCGCGCATTGGAGGCGTTAAGCGTGATTTGCCAATTGGTTTTGCACTTCGTTGCCGAGCCAAACTCAAACTATTCCTCGAACGTATTCAGGAATACGAAGCAATCCTTGACGAGAGCACAATTTTCCTCGTGCGCACACAAGGCGTTGGTTATGCGAAGGCTGAGGAGATGATTAACCACGGAGTGAGCGGTCCAAACGTCCGTGCAGCCGGTCATAATTACGACGTGCGCTGGGCTCATCCTTACTCTATTTACGATGAATTGGATTGGGAACCTTCAGTCGAGCGCCCTTCGATTAAAGGGAGTGATTGCTATGATCGTTATCGTGTACGTGTAGAAGAAATGCGGCAAAGTGCCTTGATGATACTAGATGGCCTTGACAAGATGCCAGGTGGTGCTGATACGCACTATCAATCGGGCGACCCCGCAATCCTTGGCAAAGCACCCGCTCGAGCGGCAGAAGGACAAACGGGATTCCACCACTTTGAGGACAGTCGCGGTGAATCGATGTTCTACCTCGCTGGTGGTGGAGATGGGCGTGGAAAGCACCCCTATCGAGTCTCGATTCGAAGCCCGATGTTCATCACAATTCCTTATGCCAGCAAGTGCATGATTGGTTACAAGATTGCAGACATTCCTGCGATCATGGGTTCATTTGACCCTTGTATTGGAGAAACGGATAGGTGATTTTGATGGCAACTGAAGATGTTCTCTCGATCCGTGATTGGGTCCGTGTTGCAACGGATTTCATTTCCGAGAATACGATTGGAATGTCCCGACACTGGGAATACACGGACAGTGTATCCTATTTCTTGATGGAGTTCATCATGTGTGTAATGGTCTTTGGTGGAATCATGACCACACTCTTGGTTCTCCTTTGGATGGAGCGAAAGTTACTGGGTCGATTCATGGATCGACGTGGCGCTCGAACCTCTCTTCGTAGTTTGTGGGTTGGTGAGAACGGCGTGACCGCAGGTGAATGGTGGAATCAATTGCCATTTGGAACCGGTGTTCCTGTAGGGATGCTCAATAAGTTCCTCAACGAAGTGGCAGGAAACGACCACGAACTTGAAGTTGTAAGTCGTGTCAAGAACCGCTCATATCATGGAGTATGGTGGTTACTTCCAGGTTTCTTCCAGAATTTGGCAGACGGAATGAAGTTCCTCACCAAGGAACACATGGTCCCCGAGAAGGCAGATAGATACGTGTTTGAAATCGCACCTTTCCTCATCATTGCAACCACTGTGATGTGTTTCACTTTCATTCCACTGAGTCCCAATTTCTATTCGAATGATTCTGAGATGTCCATTCTATTCTTGATGGCTGTTTTCAGCGTTGCACCACTCGGGGTCTTCTTTGCAGGATGGTCATCTAACAACAAATACACCCTCCTTGGAGGCATTCGTTCTGCAGCCCAACTGACGGCATACGAAATCCCTCTTCTTGTAACGGTGCTCAGCGTTGTCGTGCTATCCGGTTCATTCAACCTGATTGAAGTGATTGAATTCCAAGCTGACAGCGGTGTCTGGAACATTTTCCTATTGCCATTGGGTGGCGTCTTATTCCTCGTTGTCATGGTTGCTGAAGTTGAGCGTATTCCATTCGATATGCCCGAAGCCGAGGCAGAATTGGTCGAAGGATGGTGGACAGAATACGGTGGCATGCGTTGGGGTCTAATGTTTGCATCAGAATACCTGCGAACATACGCGGCTTGCTTGCTGTTTGCACATTTCTTCCTTGGAGGCTGGGAGGCACCATTGGAAGATACCATCCCATACATCCACTATGTGCCACACATCCTCTGGGTATTCCTCAAGGCTTGGTTCATGTTCATCTTCTTCGTCTGGTTCCGTGCTGCACTACACCGCGTGCGCACGGACCAGATTCTTGAATTTGGCTGGAGATGGCTTCTACCATTGAGTCTGGTCAATCTCGCCATGGCAACTGCTCTGCGCCTGTGGGTGTATGATGGCATCAATGGTGAGTGGCCTCTTCTGATTCCAATCTTGATTACATCAATCAGCCTTGCATTGTTCATCTTGCTATCGGTTGATGAGGATCCAGAGGCACTTGAAGCGCAAACACGTCCATTCAGTGTACAGACAGTTGACGTGGCCAGTCCAGGCCAACACAGGGAGTGATGAAAATGGCCTATCACAAGCACGCAACTCCGAATTTCCGCAATCTGATTGTACGCCCAATGTGGATTACTCTCAAGGCTGCTTTGCGAACAATCCCAATCATTGGTCGTTCCAAGTTCTTGCAATCTCATGGTACGAGCAAGCCCTATCACGGCCAAGAGACAAATTTACTCTCGGACGCAGAGAGGGAGATGTATACCGCACAAGCCCACCCTGTCATCGGTCAAACCTATGCTCCTGATCGAGAAACAACAGAACTGTTCCCCCACTTTGAACGTCCAGTTACTGTGATGTATCCTTACGAGCGACTTGAAGAAATGGAACCTTGGTTGTTCGTTCCAGGAAATTACAACGGTCGAATCGGTGTGATTTGGGAAACTTGTACGGCTTGCAAGGCCTGTGTTCGCATTTGTCCAAACGATTGCCTGCACATGGAAACTGAAACGCGTGTGAACGTACTGGATATGACCGAAGAAGGTGACGAACACCACGGATTCGGTGTTGAACTGGAAGTGGGTGGAATAGCAGCACGCCGACTTGAAGGCAGCGAAGAAGCCGCAGCCAACTTCCAACTATCTACAGCTCACGAAGCTCCGCCAGAGGAGTATGAATTTGGTGAAGTCATCAATCTAACAGGGGACACTATCAGTGTTCGATGGAATGCCTCTGGAACGGTTGAAGACGTAGAGGCTGGCGACGTGGTTGGCGCAGAAGTCGACATTGTCTCTGGTCGCATTGATCTTGGCCGTTGCATGTTCTGTGGATTGTGCATGGAATCTTGCCCATTCAATTCATTCTTCATGACCAATGAATACGATGGGATGTCTGGCTTCACACGAGAAGATTTGTGGTTTGAGGCAGATCGCACCCGTGTCTTACCGGTACAACATGCAGAAGCGGTCGACATCGAGTTGGCAAAGAGAGCGGATCAAGCTCGAAAGAAGGCTGAGAAAGCCGCTGCAAAGGCAGCGAAATCGGAGGCATGAACATGGAATTACCCGGACTAATTATGGATCCAATTGGGGATATTTTCGGTTCAGTTGAGGGCATATCCTTTGGGATTTTGTCAGTGATTGCCATTGGTGGTGCACTGGGAACGGTTTACTCCAAACGCGTTGCTCATTCGATGTTAGCCCTCATCATGTGCTTCTTTGCGGTTGCAGGTGTGTTCTTGATGGCCAACGCTGAGATGCTGGCCGCGATTCAGATTCTAGTTTACTTGGGCAGCGTCATGCTGGTCTTCGCCTTCGGTGTGATGTTATCTCGTCGCCAAATCATGGAGGAGGATTTCGAATGAGACTCGTCAGCACCTTCGCTCGCCTGGGCATTGTTGGTTTGCTTGGCATCTTACTCGCCGTCATGATGGATCCAGCAAATTGGACTCCAGTGACTGGCTCCGATAGCATGACCACACTGGAATTCGCGACAGCAGTTCTCGATGATTGGGCTTTCACCCTGGTCGTTCTCGGTGCTTTACTCACAATGGCCATGGCTGGTGCTGCGTATCTTGTACGGGACGAGCGCAAAACCAACCTCATGTGGGAACTTCATGGAGGTGAAGAGGAATGATTGAACCCAGTTGGATTGCTGGCTTAGGAGCCTTCCTATTCTGCATTGGATTAATCGGTGTTTTCACTCGCAAGAATGCAATTATTGTCTTGATGTGCATTGAAATCATGCTCAATGCTGTCAACCTCAACTTCGTAGCAGGGGCCTCTCATTGGGAGAACATCGACGGATGGGTTTTCACTTCAATTGCAATTGCGATTGCAGCCGCAGAAGTGGCTGTTGGATTGGCCATATTCTTGGCATTGTATAGCCAACGTGGCACGATTTCATTGGATGAGGTTACGCTGTTAAAGCACTGAGGAGGTGAGATGTATGGGAGAACATAGCAAACCGGAATGGAACCTCCTCTTGCCAGTTGGCTTGATGGTATTATTCCCCTTCATCCGAAGCCAACTTGGATTCGATGCAATCAACAGCGCTTTCCTCATTGCAGCGGTACCACTTGTGGTCTTCCCAGCAATACTGATTTTAGGGCAGATATACAAGGGCGAAGAATGGTGGAAACATCAATTGAAAGAGGGCGGAATCATTGCATTGGCCGCTCTCGCCATCACGCTATCACTGACTGTTTGGTTGATTGTCGAGTTCTTGGGACACCATGGTCCCGATTTCGGTTCCCAAGGCGTCATTTTTGATTGGATTCAGTTTGAGATATTCGACGGTGCTGCACTCATTGGCACCTCAACTCTGAGTTTTGGTTTGTGGATTGACAGTGTATCCCTCACCGTTCTGTTTGTCGCCGCCTTCCTTTGTTTCCTCATCTGCTGGTTTGCCATTGGCTACATGACCACGGATCCAATCAATGAGGACCGAAACCATCGCTTCTTCGCAGAGTTTGTCTTGTTTAGCATGGGTATGTTTGGGATGGTGTTGGCAGACAGTTTCCTGTGGTTGTTTATTTTCTGGGAGATTATGGGTCTTTGTTCCTACCTCCTCATCGGATTTTATTGGGAAAAGCCCAGTGCTGCAGCCGCAGCCAAGAAGGCGTTCCTCACTACACGTGTAGGTGACGTATTCCTGATGGTCGGCTTGTTCATGCTGTATGATTTGTATCACAGCCTTGAGTTCGCAGTCATCTTTGGCGACCCTACCTTGGGCGGCGCAGTCCACGGAACAGACCTCCAATGGCCTCTATTCTTGATGTTCATTGGTTGCGTAGGAAAGTCTGCTCAATTCCCTCTCCACGTTTGGCTACCCGATGCGATGGAAGGTCCAACTCCAGTCTCAGCTCTCATTCACGCAGCGACCATGGTGAACGCCGGCCTCTATCTGGTCGCGCGTATGTTCCCATTGTTCAGCGAACATCACTTCGAAGGCGACCTCTCCGATCTCGCGATGCTCATCGCTTGGATTGGTGGAATCACAGCCTGTATGGCCGCATTCATCGCCTTCGTCGCCAATGATATCAAACGGGTCCTCGCCTATTCGACGATGAGTCAACTGGCCTACATCTTCACAGGATTGGGAGCAGCCTGTTGGTTTGCAAATCAGGGCTACCACCATCTCTCAATTGTCGCCTTCGGCGCTGCCTTGTTCCACTTGTTCAATCACGCCATGGCCAAGGGTATGTTGTTCATGGCTTCGGGGTCAGTCATCCATGAGATGCACCACGCGCATGACCATGTACACTTGTACGACGACGATGGTCACCACGATTTCGATCCACAAGACATGCGGAACATGGGTGGATTGGCCAGCAAGATGCCAATTACCAGTATCGCCATGATGCTAGGTTCAATGTCAATCATTGGAATCCCGCTCATTGGAGGTTTTTGGTCCAAGGAAGGTATCGTTGGCCAGACATGGAACGTTTACGCACACGGTGGAGAGATGATTCTCTTCCCGGCAATCCTTGTTCTCGCAACCGCTGGCATGACTGGCTTCTACATGTCGAGAATGTGGTTCATGACGTTTGCAGGCAAGCCAAAGAGCGATGTTGTAGAGCACGTGCATGAAGATACACAGTGGATTAAGACGCCACTTGTCGTTCTTTCAATCGTCACTGCCTTCAGTGGATTTATTCTCGCTTGCGGTGAATTCGCACATTGGCTTGGAGACCCTGATCACACTCACTTCATGACGCATCTCATTGAGCATCCGGGCGATGCAATCCTTCATGAATTAGAAATCGCCTTCCTACCCGATGAAAACCTCTTGAAGATTGTCGGTTGGACCGCCATTCTCCTTTCGGCAGGAGTGGGGCCGTTCATTGCTGCACGCATGCATGGAGGCAAACTGGCCGATGGAGAAGAGGCTACACCACTCACAAATTGGCTCATCAGTTACTCAGGCAGTGTTGGACACACAGATGTCGGTGAACTCGCCACTGGCGGATTTGCCACAGCCCTACACAATCGCCTCTACATCGATGATGCATACGAGTGGGTCATTTCTCGAACCCTCATGCCCCTAGCAGCCATCTGCGCTTGGATTGACAAGAATTGGGTCGACGGTGTCATCAAAGGTATTGAATCTGGTAGTCAATCGACCAGCACCTGGTTGCGCCAATTCACAACCGGTCGAGCTAGCGACTACTTGCTCATGGCAACAGTCGGTATGCTGATCATTGTTGGAATACTATGGGGGGTGGCCTGAGTGGAAATTGTAGAATTCATTACTTTGCTAGGGAATCCTCTGACAGTTCTCACACTGTTGCCGATTACAGGGGCTCTCTTGCTCATGCTCGTTCATTGGATGGGCAATGATGAGAGACGAGAGATGTTAGCGAATCCGATTCGCTATACCAACCTTGGAATTGCCTTGTTGATGTTTGTCTTGGCCACACTCATCGGCCTGGAAGAGAAATTTGGTTTGGCTTGGGGCGAATATCTCTATCAAAATTGTGAAGCAGGCGCAGTAAGTACTGGGTCTTGCACTTTGATTAACAGCATCGGTGTCTCATGGCACGTTGGAATTGACGCACTTTCATTCCCAATGGTTTGGTTGACAACTCTACTCATTCCAATCACCATGGTTGTTGAATGGGATGCCAAGAAGGGAGCGTATTTCCACAGTCTCATCTTGATGATGGAGGGTGCCCTCATCGGTGTCTTTGTCAGTCTTGATTTGTTTGTCTTCTACGTCTTTTGGGAATTGACATTGATTCCAATGTTCTTCCTGATTCTCTTGTGGGGTGGCGAAGATCGACGATATGCAGCTCAGAAGTTCTTCATCTACACATTTACAGCCAGCGTATTCATGCTCGCAGGCATTCTTGTGATGTACTTCAACAATGATGCGAGTTGGGTTGGAAACATCACGGGCAAATCATTTGATTTCGTCATGATGGACACGAGTACAAACTTCATCGAAACCGAGGGTCTGCGTAGTGTTGTCTTCCTGTTGATGTTGATTGGGTTTGCAACAAAAATGCCGAGTGTCCCTGTACACACTTGGCTACCCGATGCTCACGTTCAGGCGCCCACAGCAGGCTCAATGTTGCTGGCAGGTGTCATGTTGAAGATGGGTGCATACGGATTCCTCCGACTCGGTGTTACACTATTCCCCGACCAAGTCATCGAATTCCAAACCCTGCTCATCGTATTGGGAATGATCAGTCTAGTCTACGGTGCCATTGTATGCCTTGGGCAGATGAACCTCAAACGTATGGTTGCATATTCTTCAGTCAGTCACATGGGTTTGATTTTCCTCGGTGTGGCCACATTGCAACCTCTCGGAATTGCTGGCGCAATATTCATGATGTTCGCACACGGAATCATCAGTCCATTGCTGTTCGCAGTTTGTGGTTCATTCAAGCACCACTATCACACACTTGAGATTGATTCGATGCGCGGCCTTGCACACCACAGTCCATGGATGAGTGCACACATGATGGTCGGTTGGATGGGTAGCCTAGGGTTGCCATTGATGGCTGGATTCGTCGCTGAAGTAGCCATTCTTATCGCCTTCTACATGGCCTTCGGTTGGTGGGTTCTCTTGCCAGCCGTCACACTCATTGTAACGGCTACATACTATCTTTGGAGCATGCAGCGCACCATCTTCGAAGGTGGCGGCGAGGCTCAATTGCCACCCACAATGCACGATGATGTCCCACGAGATATCACATGGCACGAGAACACTGGAATGCTCATCCTTGGTGTCCTCGCTGTGATTTACGGTATCTACCCCGACTTCTTCGGCATGTTCGAGATGATGTCCGATTGGGCCACGCTCTTGGTTGAGAATGCCATTTACCCACCGGAGGTGAATCCATGAATCTAGGTGCTCTGTTTAGCAGTACGGATATGGCTAGTACATTGATGCCAGAGTGGATTCTTCTGCTTGGTATCATCGCGATGATCATCGTCCCCAACCTTGGAAATGCGACCTTCCGCTTGCCCATTCCAGGAAAGGCTTGGCGCGTCCCTTACTTCATTGGCGGTAAGCGATTTGCATTCACCAGCGATCCTCGCCTTCCATCAGCAATTGCTGCATTCACTCTCTTTGCATCGTTCATCACTGCTCTCTTGAGCCAGATGGGTGAAATTGGTGTGGCTGACTCCTGCGTAGCCATTCGAGATGGTGTTGCCAGAGCCGGTTCAGAATGGTGTTCGGACGGTTCTGCGGTTCTGCAGGTCGATGCCTTTAGTCGACTGATGGAGATGATTTTCATGGCTGCATTACTCCTCGCAGTCATTGCCAACTGGGATCGCCTTCCCGCGACACCACACCATCGAATTGCACTCAAAACACAACGTGATGAGGCTGTTGAGAATCGACGGTTGCATCGATTATTGAACAATCGTCGCCAAGTCGATTTCGCTTTGCTCGTTCTCATGGTCGCTCTAGGGATGTCGACCGTAGCTCTATCCGCAAATCTGTTCATGCTCTTTGTTGGGCTAGAATTGGCGAGCATGGCATCATACGTGCTGGTTGCGTTCAACAAGGAAACTCAAGCGGGTCCAGAAGCCGGTGTGAAGTATTTCATCGTCGGTAGTGTTGCTAGCGCCATTGGCCTTTACGGAATCTCGATGCTCTACATTTGGAATGGCGACCTCTCCATATCCAGTTTGAAGGCGGCATGGGCTGACGGCCCGAATGGAATGGCCACAATCGGTCTTGGCATGATGTTGGTTGCGTTTGGATTCAAAGTCACTGCAGTACCCTTCCACTTTGCGGCACCCGATGCGTATTCTGGAGCCAGTGGTCCTGTTGCTGGTATTCTAGCAACCGCGAGCAAAGCAATGGGTTTTGTCGCTCTGATGCGCGTCCTCATTGGTATCACAATGGCTGATGATGGCAGTGAATGGACCGTCCTGATTGGGGTAATTGCAGCAATTACCATGACATGGGGCAACATTGCAGCATTGGGCAGTCGAAATCCAAAACGTATGCTCGCATATTCCAGTGTAGCACATGCAGGCTACATCCTCGCAGGTATCGCAGCTATTGGCGCACTAGGCCCCGGTGAGGGAAGTGAGCTGATTGCCACCGCTATCATGTTCCACCTTGCAGTCTTGGTCACATTCAAACTCGGAGCGTTCCTTGTAATCTCATTGCTAGAGTGTGAAGGGCGAGGACATGAACTTGAGCACTATCACGGTCTTGCTCGTCGAGATCCATTGATTGCCATCTCGATGATGATATTCATGCTGGCTCTTGCTGGAGTCCCACCGCTGTCTGGCTTCCTATCGAAATTGATGATGGTCAGTGGCATCATTTCGAGCACGGTTGGAGATGTGACCGGTTCCAGTCTCTCCGAGGCCATGGATTCGATGTCCTGGGTATTTTGGCTGGCCATTCTGATATTCATCAACAGCGCGATATCTTTGTTCTATTATCTACGAATTTGTGTGGTCATGTTCTATGATGAGACCGATCGAAACTTGCGCCTATCCCGTGCACCTATGATTCGAATCGCCATCATGCTGTGCACGATGGGAGCAGTTGTCTTTGGATTTGGTGTATTGGCAGATATCCTTGCGTCAGCTGCTCACGATGCAGCCCTGGCCCTGTTTGGTTGAGTTATTTCCAACCAATGGCCTCCTGCCTTGACGCCCCGTGTTTATGTAGGGCGGTCGATTCGGCGACCTGTTACCATGGGACGACGTCGAGAGGAAACAGTCGATGAGGAGTTGCTAGCGCAACTTGAAGGCGACTCTAGCGACAAAATCAGAGTACCTCTTCCCAATGAGAGAATTAACGAAATGTTTGCCATTGCAGATCAAATCCTAGGTGGCCGTAGAGTTCGCGTCGTCTGTGCAGATGGCGAGACTCGTTTGGCACGAATTCCAGGGAAAATGCGCCGTCGCCAATGGGTCCGTGAAGGCGATCTCATCGTCGTTCAGCCATGGGATTTCCAAGATGCAAAAGCAGATGTCAAGAAGCGCTATACCAAGACACAATCACTCTATCTTTCTCGAAAAGGCGTATTGCCTGAAATCGTTGATGTGTTCGGAACAGGAACTGATACTTGGGACGACCTTGATGATGCTGGGATCTTCGGTGGCGATTCACAAGAGACACAGGTCTCGAAAGAGGTGGAAGAGGTTACTGAAGAGACCGAGGAAGCCGAAGAAGAAACAATTGCGGATGAACCGGAAAATGCCGCACCTGCGCCTGAACCAGAGCCACTAGATGACGTGACTGATGACGACATTGACAGCTTGTTTGGGCCGGCATGAGGGGGTGAAAAAATCGCGCGACGCCGCAAGGCTCGTCGCGAAAGCGATTCTCAGGATTGGATTGAATTAGGTGAAACCAAAGGTGAAGATTTGGATTCAGACCCAACGGAAGTTGAACTTTCCATCGAGGCCGAAAACATCGCACTAGCCGAAGAAAAATGGGACGCTGAAGAAGCCAAACTCGATCTTCATTCAGAGATGGATAAGAAACAGGATTCTTGGTCATGGATGAAAGAAAAGAAGTACGCCTCAATGTTCAAAGAAATCGAACACAAACTGCAAGGCGTTCTTGGTACGGGTAAATTTGAGTGGGTCGATCGCCGAGTATTCGACCAAGTTTTCGATCAACGCACACTTCTCGCAGTGTACAAATTAATGCAACAAGGCCACATTGACACACTGGATTGGCCCATTGCTCGCGGCAAGGAAGCACACGTTTTCCATGCGACAACCCCGAACGGAGTCGCCGCAGTGAAAATTTTCCATACAAGTAATGCAGTATTCAAGGGATTGATGCAGTATATTGAGGGCGATCCTAGGTTTGGGGGATTGCGCCGTCGGCATCATGAATTGGTCAATATTTGGGTGCGCAAAGAGCATCGAAACATGATGCGAATGTCGAAACATGGGTTGCGAGTTCCTGAGCCCCATGCCCTCTTTCGCAATGTTTTGGTCATGGATTATTTGGGGGACTCAGAAGGGCCAAGTCCGAGATTGCGCGATGTTGAGATTGACGAACCCGAACCGATTTTCGATGAACTGTTGAATTGGTTACGCATTTGTTGGCAGGATGCCGAGTTGGTCCACGCGGATTTTAGCGAATACAACATATTGTGGCATCAAGGCGAACCTCGAATTATCGATGTGGGCCAAGCGGTGACCAAAGCTCACCCCAACGCGGAAGAATTCCTTGTTCGAGATGTCACACGCCTCGTTGAATGGGCTCAAAGGCAGGGTGTTGAAGTCGACGTCGCAGAGGCCATGGCCAACGTGCTGTACTGATCACTCTTCTTCGAATCCAATGGATTCATCCTCTGCAAGTTCCATCATTTCCTCAATTGCTTCAGCATTATCAGGATCAACTTGCGCATCTTTGTAACGCCGTTCTCTCTTTCGTCGTGCCGCTTCTAGTCCAGGAACTAGTGCATCAAACCGATTATCATCTTGGCGTGAATCAATCGATTCGAGATTGCGTGCAGACATCCGCTTTTTCCGTCTTTCAGTCTCAAGATGTTTCAGAACAGATGAGTGTTCGGCACCTTGCAACAATCGTTCAATTGCTTGACTAGCCAATGGTAGTGCTTCTTCATCACCGATGATGACCACCGTCGAACCATAGATGACAATTTCTGCACCCGAATGCTCCTCAATCAATTCTCGAATACGTCCGTTGCGTCCGATGAGTCGGCTTCGAATCCGCCTCTGTTGGTTTGCATTCTTTCCAACATATTCTCGCATATCGTGTAGAATGAGGTGTTGATCATCCTTCAGCAACTGCAACGCTCTCTCTGGATTCATTCCGCGTCCAATCGCCCGAATGACATCTGGAAATTTCATGCGGAGGATGGGGTCAAATTCCTCATTCCATACCACAGATACATCGCCAGTGGTGGAATCAATATGGAGTTTTGAATTGGTCGCTTCTTCCAAGGCTCGACGTGTGACACCCTTGCGTCCAATCAGGACCGCAATGCGGTCTTGTGGGATTCGAGCCAAGCCCTCCATTGGCCCAGCGACCGAGGTCTCCTCTTTCAAGACGCCGATTGACGCCGATTGATCACACGACTCGCAAACAAGCCGGCGAGGAGCAAGAGGACGAAGTCTGGTGCAAAACCACTGACAGAACCGACCACCTCCGGATCGGCGGCACCAATGAGTAAGAATACCTCATTGTTTCCTTCATCACGTTCTGAGATTGCCTCATCTGGATCAACAAATACTCGTAGGTCAAATTCACCTGCAGTCAACAAGGTAATGTTCACAGAAATACTCTCTTGTTGATCGATGAAACTATTTGCTGGAATGACCATTGAATTCAAGGCAGTCCATTGTGTCAATGAGTCACGACTTGCAGGGGCACTCTCAATTCTTACAACTACACTTCCAGAATAGAACTCGTTGGTGTTTATGGTTGCTTCAAGAACAACTGGATCATCTGAACCTGCTCTGACAATTAAGCGATCGAGTGAAGCATCAGAGATTGAGAAGTCAAGGCCTGGTAAGATGAGGAAATGCGATGCAGTCGTCGTCACCGTATTGCCTGCAGTATCGACAAGTGTTGCTCTTAGAGATAGATACTGCCCTGCTCTGGTTGACCAATCGATGGCAGCAGACAAATGATTTGAGGTTCCAGAGCCCACACTAAGCCAGTCGGATGAAATATCAGGTATTGTACCTGCACCATTGGAATCAAAGCCATATTCAAGGCTGCATGAAGTGACATCGATTCCCGAGTGTGTATCGGTTGAATCGACGGTTACTGTAACCTGTCCAGATAACGAATCTGTGAGTTCAGGCAGAATCCATCCACCTGCTACGGGGGCGGCCCGGTCCACCATAATTGACACATTGTGTGGGTCTCCAATATTGCCGACACGATCAACCGCTCGGAATTGAATCGTTCGGATTCCTTCTTGCAAAGACATTGAACCATAGCCTGCAGCACCGATATCGGCCCATTCCTCAGTGCTATCGCGCACGTGGTAAGTGGAAATGCCTGAACCACCATTGTCATCCGCTCCACTCGATAAATCATTGAAAATCAAGGTTGTTGCAGCCGTCCAACTTCCGGGTGAGACTGAAAGAGATGGTGTCCCTACATCGGGGCCACTCCGATCAATTCCGATATGGATCGATGTTTGAGCTGAATTTCCTCCTTCATCAAATACGGAAAGAACAGGATTCCATACTCCCTCTGATAGGTCCCCCGGCGACCATGCCCATGTGTTGAGGATTGTACCCGGTCCATCTTGTGCGGGAGTTCCTGAACCAGGCACATCGGTTAGGGTTGCATGGGAAAGGTGTGAATCCGAGCCACTCCAATCAAAATTGATTGTGCCCGATTCAGAAGCCGTAAACCACGCACGATTGATAGTTGAAGAGCCGTCCCCAACAACTGCACCTGATGTGGTCAATGAGAGGCCACTAGGGACTGTATTGTCAACTGTGAAAGTAGGACTGACCACCCAACCAGTAGTGGTTGAATTTGTGAACGTCCCTTCGATTCTCAGTTGGTAATCTCCATCACTATGCACACTTGTATCCCATGCTGTTAGCCATGGTGCTGTGGTGATATTGGCAATGGGAGTCCATGCGGAACCATCTGAGACTTCGACGTCGATGTAATCCATACTGACCACATTCGTTGCACGAACTGTGTAAGTTCCCGACAGAATCTGTCCTGAATTGGGGCCTCCACTGAAGTCCAAATCATCGCTTCGGCCAGATGTTGCATCCACATCAATCCAAGCCCCATGGGGTGCTAGACACAGCAGAATCACCAAGGATATGGCAAGAATGAAGCGGCGAGAAAGCATCGGCACCAATCCTTCCACAATATGCACCGTCCTTCAAGGCTTTCCAATGGGTATCGTAATACTTCACTTGCTTGGGGTATTTGGGTGTATTCGGGAAGCAGGTTTGAAGTGCCTCGGCTGTTCTCCTGAACCCATGGAGCGGCGCCCGCTGGCACCTGTCTTGTGCGCTATTCTATTCCTCGCACCAATATTGGCAATCTCAAGTCCTGTTGGCGCTGAGTTATCAGGTAACGTTGCGTTTAGCACTGAAGGCCTTTCGATGAGCCCTTCAACAGCGGTTGAAGGAGGGAGTGTAACTTTCACTCTTTCACTCCAGAATATCGCAAACGTCATTGCTGAAGATGTGGTTGTTGAATTCCACAAAAATAGCTTCGAAATGGGGAACCCCGCCGCATTACACATCGTTGACGTCGATGCAAGTTCCTTTGAAGATGTGGACTTTGTTTGGACAAACCTCGCATGGGGGGATGGTGAACAGACATTGGTAATCCGTGTCAACCACAACAATGATCCAAAAATTATCTCACATGACTTCGATGTTGAGGGACTGGCCAATCTTCGACTGTCCCACTTTGAATTGTCATCTTCTACGGATATACACGAAGGGGATCCCGTTCAAATTCAAATTCAGGTTGAAAATGCTGGACATGCCGATGCTCCAGCCAGCCACCTTGAATTGACTGTTGCAGGAAGTGCAAATCTCCTCTCAGTGTCTCCATTACAAGTTGGAGACACGGTGTGGATGAATCAGACCGCAACGGCACCATCAGCGGGGACATACGATGTGTTTGGCGTAGTCAATGCGGACAGCGGAGACAACATCGTCGAATCAACTACAGCAGACAATTCAGAATCCCGTTCCTTGGTTGTAGACACGTTGCCCGATTACCGACATGCAGATGGTCCAACGGTTGTAGCAGATCCGGGTTTAATTGGTCCTTGGACCGTCAGTGGAACCATCGCAAGAGACGGAGGAACCGGGTCGACAACAGCTCCACTTGAAATTCGAATTCAGAATGGAATCGCTCTTGAAGTAGTGACTCTGCAATTCACTGATGAAGATGCATTCGCTGAGTACTCGGTGACCATCACTTCAGCGAATTTGACAGATACAACCCCTGGAGATGTTCATCTTGATCTAGAGATTGATCCCTCTGGTAGTGTTGCTCAATCCAATCCATTCAACAACTTAGAATCAACATCTTTGACGATTTATCAGGAACCTAACGTGGTTGTTACAGGGGCCTCACCCCAAACTCCGACCACCGTTCCAGGAAGTATGGTTACATTCACGGTGACATTGCAAAATGTAGGCATGGTTGACACGAAGGGCGTATTATCGGCTACATTCGATGGCCAACCACTCACACCTCAAAATATCACGCTCCTATCATCAAATACAGGAAATGAAGGACAATATAGCGCAACTTTCACTGCCTTTGCGGAAGGTCTCACACGCGACATTCCCTTTGAGGCCAGTTGGACCAAAACCCCTGGTTTTTATGATCGATTGGAAACTGACAACGTCGCGACTAGTTCGGTCAGTCTCAATTCAAATCTCCAGTTGCAATTCCTAGTGAACACAGAGGGATGGACGCCCGATGCACCACCACTCTATGCTGGATATGATTACGTTTACACAATCGACGCGCGCGCTCAAAGTGGAGCTGGTAGCGAAACGTTCGATTGTGTCGATCGTTCAACGGGAGAGATATTGGACACCACCTCTACACTGGAATTCAGTACCGGTCAACAACAAACCATTCGCTGTGTGATTACCGCGAAACAACCAGGACAAATCGAATTGGCAATCACACCCCATGGATCTAGTGTACAGACGCCTCATGCTGAGGTTTGGTCTGTAGAATTTGAAGATGGAGCCGATGTTTCAGGTGGCGATGATTCATCTTCGATAATTCTCTTTGTGATTGCCGGCTTGGTCGCATTGGGTGCACTGATTGGCGCCGTCATTTTGACACGACGTGGATTGGCTGATGCTGACCGTGAAACATACGATTTGTGCCCAGCATGTGACGGTGAACTTGAGGGCGATGAAGATATATGTCCACATTGCGACTTCGATCTTAGAGTCGGTCGTGCAAAATTCCACGATTGCCTTGATTGCAATTCCACAATCCCTTCCATGCTAGAACACTGTCCCTATTGTGGTTCGGAACAAGATCTCGGCACCCATTATGCCCGACGTGAACGAAAATTCAAACCCCTTCCTGAAGAAATTGGTGAGACACCTGAAGAAGAAGAAGATGAAGATGAAGATGAAATCGTTCGAGGTCACGAAGGTTTCGATACCCATGCAGGTGAACTTGGTTTCAGTGAAGAACAGTGGGAAGGTGAGTGGGATGAGAACCTCACTGAAGCAGAGACCTATTTCGATGCCAAAGAAGAAGCCCGCCTTGCGGCACAAGAAGCCGCCACCTCCGAAGACGTTGAAACCGAGAACATCGTTGAAAAGACGGAACTCAGCGAAGCCATGGATGAATTACCAGATCACGATTTAGATGCATTCCTAGGGGATGTCAAATCGAGACAGCACCTCTCTGATGAAGATGTGGAATTGACTGCTTCAGATGCAAGTTATCGTGAACAAATTTTCGAACTCACTGGCGAAGACGGTGTATTGCCGGGACAAGAAGTCAATGTCGATGCAATGGTTGACAATACAGTGGTTGGAAATGAAGTACGTTCTGCCAGCAGTGATTTTACAATTCACGATGGTGATGAACCAGAACCTAAGATTGAACCTGAATCCGAACCCACCACTGATGAACCCACATCCAAGCGCCGTGGCGTCCGTCGTCGCAAGAAGGACGAGTAAGCATTCTTGAGGCCGTCAGACAGAAATGTGAAACCCTCTACGGAAGGCTGAGGATAGACCATGTCCAACTTGCGCAAAAGGACGATGAGTGCCGTCATGGCCTTGCTTTTCGTGTCCGTAGCCATGCCTGGTTGCCTCTCACTGGTCGTGGGTCGGGAGATGATGGAAAGTGCGAGAGGGGTTCCGGAAGTTCGTGAAAAACCCATTCTGTACGATCTTTCGCACACATTTGTCTTTGAAGATTCAGCGACTCCAACAATTCTGTATGAAGAGATTCCAATTGATGATACTGTCCGTGAAATTATCATAATTTTTGAAACATCAGTTAATTATTTTCTTGGCGATGCAGATATCCGCTATGTCCACGTTGAATTGTTGTGGTGTGAAGATGATGGTGCCGGTAATCCCATGAACTGCGATGAGTCAAATCCAATTTACGAAGTCATGGCTGACAACGGAACTTACGAAAACGAACGAATAGAATTGGATCGAAACATAGACCTCTTCGAAAGTGGTCTTTGGACCCTTACAGTTGAAGGTCGTGGGAGCGCAATCCCTGTGGAAACAGGGACGATTGCGGATTGGGCCGATTGGTGGAGTCTCAAACTCAATGTAATCCGACCGTGTTTGTCATTTCCTGAAAGTCCCGAGGAGTGCACACCAACGATTGAATTTGAGTAATCAAACCAAACTCTGTGGGCACTTCGAACGTCGTGAACAATTTCGGCATTTCCCAATTCGCTCATGGTTTCTTTTCGCCCCACCTTCAACCATGAGTCGTTGAATTTCTTGTATTGATGAATGCAATTCTGACTTGCTGGAATCATCCCATGCAACTGTGAACAATGAATCGCCCCCATAGCGTAGAATACCATAATTGGGCACAGTTCCAGTCGTCTCGCTCACAAGATGAAGATAAGCGAGCAATTGCATTCGATGACTATCATGTGGTTCGATGGGCACTTTACCTGTTTTCTGCTCAACAGGAATGAATTGGTTGTCAATCTTTACGATTTGATCAGGTCGCCCCCGCAATCCAATTTCATCATCCATAAGCAATGCAGCACTCTCTCCGGAATCATCGCTGTAAGCCAGTACTTCCGTTTTCGATAATCCTGCTTCCTCCTTTGCATCAAGCACGTCTCTACCTGATATGAGTACACGGTGTAATTGCCATGCAGAGAAAAGCAACCATGCCAATGTAATCACGATGAGTGAAAATGTCAGTACGCTCCTGTTTTCGGCCCAATAGATTGCCAATCCGTGTAATGCAACAGCAATGGAAGCTAGAAGCAAGCGAACTTCCGTTTTTCCCCCTTTACCAATACCAGTTTCCGTTCCAATATCAAATGGGGAAATCATCTCTTCTTCCTGCAATCCAGTGCCTTCGATGGTTGGTGGTTGGGCCAATCCGAAAGGGCGACCCAACCAGCGACGCCAAGGTAACGAGATGAGTGCAATTGCCAATACCAACCAAACCCCTGCCAAAATGATGAGGTAACGTCCAATATCTTGGATGAATTCTTCGGGAATTGTTCCTTCATTGACAAAGAAAAATGCAGCTGAGTCAGCCGAAAGAGCACAAACAACAGTAATCCACCACGACCACACGACAACATCTCGTGATGCACGTGTTTCTGAGCGCTTGAAATCCACCATTTTTTTGTGGATGCGATCATGGGAGAGCATACCCTGTTCCAGTGCATCACCTTCACCGCTGACACCGGCTTTGGATAATTGCCAGGAAACTGGGCAGTAGGTGTGCCTCTCCAAATCCGATGCCGAAACAGGTAGTACCATGCCCTGCAAATTTTCCCAATATCCATCCTCGCGGCGAGTTCCTTCAGCGATCGAACCTGAAAGTTCAAGGGCGATTTCGACTGATTTACCCTCGCCCATGAGCGAATCAAGGTCCACTGAAAGTTAAGCGTTTTTCCGGCCTGCCCCGGCAACCCCCAGAAGATTCACACCCTCTCTCCATTCGGGGCACTGCGTCGGAAAATCTCGTGTGCGCGAGCGAAGCGGTTATGAAGAGGCGGTGGGTGGCGAGGCCGCACGAGGCTTGGAAATGACTGAATCGATGCTAGTACCTCACGAAACCTACGAGGTTCACAAGGTACACATCGGTGCTCTTCAGAAGAGTGCGGACATGAAACCCTTCCTCAGCGATGCCCCCGGTGATGGCTCTGGCCTGCATTTGATTGATTTGGAGCAAACCGACGCACGAATGCGAGTCGTCGCTCAATTCTTGAACAGATACGATGCAAAACGAATCCTCGTTGTGAGTGCACGACAGTATGGGCAGCGTCCGGCTCGTAAATTTGCCCAATCGATTGGAGCAATGCACATTGTGGGTCGCTTCATTCCAGGCACTCTAACGAACCCCGGTCTACGCACATACATCGAGCCTGAACTCATTGTTGTGACAGACCCTCAAGCCGATCAACAATCTCTTTCTGAAGCCGTCAGCACCGGTCTACCTGTTGTTGCTATCTGCGATGCCAACAATAACCTAAGAAATGTCGACCTCTGCTTGCCTGCCAACAACAAGGGCCGTCAGAGTTTGTCTCTAATCTTCTGGCTCCTCTCACGCGAAGTTCTCAAGGTTCGCGGCATCATGGACGATGATACATGGGCTGCTATGCAAGACGTCGCCGAATGGGAATCCACTTTCTGAGTCGACTCAGTGAGGTGGGAACATGCCCGAGCAAGTGCCATTGTTCCTAGCACCGATGGCTGGTGTCACCGATGTGGCATATCGGCTGCTTGCCAGAGAAGCTGGAGCAGATTTCACTTCGACTGAGTTCACAGCTGCGAGCGGCCTCAGTCGAAAAGATGCCAAATCGTGGGCCAAGGTCGAAACCCATCCAAGGGAATCACCGTTCATTCCTCAGATATTTGGCGGCATCGAAGACGAAATGGTTGAAACTGCTCGTTTGTTGTCGAAAAACGCCGATGTCATCGATCTAAATTTCGGTTGCCCTGCACCGAAGGTGACCAAAACTTGTGCGGGTGCTGCAATGATGGCAGACCCTGACAACCTCATTTCTATGGTCGAACGTTGCATAGAAGCCAGTGATGTTCCGGTCTCAGTGAAGATGCGATTGGGAACAAGTCACGGTGCGCTGACTGTATTCGAAATCGCTGAGCGTTGCGCCCAACTGGGCGTCCTACGCATCTGTGTCCATGGGCGCACACTCTCTCAGAAATATCGAGGGGAAGCCGATTGGGAGATGATTCGCCAAGTTGTCGAAATCGCACAGCCCTACGACGTCCCTGTGATTGCCAACGGTGACATCACCAATGCAAAGAGCGCCGCCGGTTGCTTGGAAGTGACAGGTGCAGCCGGATTGATGATTGGCCGGGGGGCCATCGGCGATCCTTGCATTTTCGGACGAATCAAGACAGAATTGGGTTGGGAAGATTTCGATGCACCTTGGGGTGACGCGAATGAGGCCGGTCAGAAACATTGGGCTTGGAACCGTTACGTGGAATTGGTTGACGAAATTGGTGGACCCTATGCTGCTCGAAACATGAAGCAGCACGCGATTTCATTCACCAAAGGTCTCCCAGGGGGGAAGGAATTACGACCACATCTCCACGCCATCAAGGATTTCCGTTTGATTGGCGAACCCCTGAATATCGCCTTGGAGGCATTCTCCCAGCGCCGCTACAACACGTTGGTTGTGCCCGAAGCAATTGAAGCGGCAGCAACCGCTTCCGAGGCAGGAGGGTGGCGTCGATGAGTGATACTCGTCGCGGGTTGAAGGGCGTCGGAACACTGTCGTTGATTTTCGTAATGCTTCTGATTGTCCAGATGATTTCCCCCTTTCTTGGCTGGGATGACCCCGAAGTTGAGGAGGGTTTCGTGATTGATGAAGTGACCAACGGTCTTGGAGGCCCGGCCTGCCTTGAGTGGATTTCTAATTACGACCTACTGGTTTGCGATCGTGATGGCGGCACAATCAAACTGTTGAATTTCGACATCGATTCCAACGATTCGAGATGGACACCAACTGACAATAGTTCCATCCTGCTTACGGATTTACATGAGCCCCATGACATCCTCATCCTTGAGGACCACATCCTCATCTCTGAGCGGGGCAAATTAACCCGCATCAATCAGACTAGCCTTGATCAAACTCTGAACGAGGCACCACGTTGGACGATTATCGATGATGTACCCACGGGCAATCATCAGACGAACAATCTCGACATCATGCCCAATGGAACTGTGATTTGGCATGTGGGATCAACCTGCAACATCTGTGATGAGGTGGATGGACGCAATGCTGCACTGCTATGGGTGAATTCGAGCACGGGAGAGCACGGCATTCTTGCAAGTGGCGTGCGCAATTCATTCCATGGTATCTGGGTGCCTGACATGGGTTATGTTTTCAGCGACAATGGTCGAGATTGGGAAGGGAATCATCCCCCTGAGGAGGTAAACCTCCTGATTGCTGGAGGGGATTACGGTTGGCCTGACGATGATCCTGAGCATCCAGTTCCGGAAGGAACCATTGGGCCAGTTGCTACATGGACGCCTCACTCCAGCCTTAACAATCTGGCACATCGTCCACTGGACTCCCCTTTCCCCGGCGGGAATCACACCGTCTATGCCACCGTTTACGGCTCGTGGAATGCCATCGAACCTGTGGGTCATGAAATCGTCCGCATCGATTTCACAACGAATACTAGCGCGCCACAAGGATGGACATCTGAAACATCGGTTTTCGCATCAGACCTTAGTGCACCGCTACCGATTGCATTCCACCCCAGTGGAAACCATCTGTTCTATACGAACTTTCTAGACGATGGCACGTTATATGTTATTTCACCGATTAATTATTAAATGAGGACTACAATCCTAAATCATGGCCGAAAAAGAATTCTGCTGGTGCTGTGCTTCAGCAATGACACAAAAGGTAGTTCCATTCATTGGGGCAGAGATTTGGTTCTGCGCTATTTGCACACCTGACTTCGATTACGTCTCGTTCATTGAGAACTACGATTTTTGGGCAGGTGATTAATCCGATTGCATGGCCTTTTCCAAAGTCTCAGCGACACGTTTTATTCGTCTGAACGTCCGATCAGATTTTGTCAATACACGCTCACAAATCTGGTTGGCCTTGGCCCCACATAATCGCCATCCAATGGGTAATTTTCCACCGAGCAAGTTCAGTAAAATCATCTGTTCATTAGAGGGGACAGTTGCGAAAATTTTCTCACAGGCTGCAACGTTGAATGATCCCTTGTCTAGAGATTTGACGACTTTCTTTGCGGTTTTTTCATCGATCCGCGAAAGCCCTCCTTTCTTCATCAACCAGTCGCCACCCCTTCGGCCATGCTGCGCTTGTAGGGCAGACCACAATGTAACGGGTAAACGATCCAATCGAGGTACCCTTTCTGCAAGTCCTGCAGCTCTGAATCGATCGAGTGTGCGGGTTAAACGAGGACGAGTAGTCCCCCAATTTTCCAGTGCCTCATCTAAGGAAAGCGGCGCATGGGCTGCGAGTAGATGTTCAAACATCAGTCGTCCAAGAGGTGCACTTCCATCAGAGGGACGTCGAACACGATCACCTAACAATCCAAGGTCGAGAAGAAATGCGTCCATCTCATCCTGACCTTCAGTGAGTGGGGCCCGACCACGAATTTGGATGTGGAATGGTGCATCATCTTTCTTTTCCGATGCAATGGACATCCGAGTCTCGCTTTCAGTCATCCACCCTTCTAGGGAACGAAGTCGTTGATCCAAGACCAAGCGTGCTTCTGCAGCCATGATTTCAACCGCGTTGGAAAGTGAACCGTTTCTGAGATGATGTACTCTCCAACCACCACGATTGACAGCTGCCGTGAGGCCACATTCGTTGAGTTTACTCAATTGATATTGAATGGCGGTCGGGGAAAGGCCCAGTTCATCACCCAGTGTTTGAGCATCCCATCCACTTCCTGGATTCGCAAGCATATGCTCGCAGAGAATTCTATGAATTGGAGAATGAACTCCTTCACCCGTCCATTCATCGCCACTACGGCGCACAAATTCGAGTGTATCAAGCAGCCAACTGACCAGTTGATCGACATCTCGGCTGCCCGCGGGTGCAGGCTGCTCGGCCAATCGCATGTTCAGCATAGGCAATGCCCGTAGCAGGGGGGCTCAAAACCCCTCCGACATCAGAAGCGACTCAGACCTAACTATGTCGTCTCACACAGGGGAGCGGTCTATTCGGGCAGAGGTCGTTCATCAAGCCACTCATATTCGACACCGGAGGTTTGCAATCCATCCAGATGAGGTGCCAATTTGAGGTCATGGCTGTGTACGATTCCACGACGTCGCAACACCTTGATTGCAGAATGTACCGTGGCACGAGAACGACCCAATTCACGACTGAGTTCGGCTTGGCTCTTCGGCAGAGGCGTTTTCATCAAACGAGCCACAACAATTCGCTGAGCGCCTGAAAGTCCAACAGGCATCATTCTGGCTGCTTTCTCAGAATCTCCGACATTCATCTCTCGCAGAATTTCAATTTGTTGTGGAGCGCCAGCATAGTGACAGGATCGTCCGTTGACAGGGACGACTGTAATCGAACGATTGGTAATGAGTACATCGAGATGATGGCGAAGTGTACCGTTTGCAGCGCCTAGTTCACGCTGCAATTCACGATACGCGAGGCCAGGTTGTGTATCTAGAACCTGCAAGATTCGCTGTCGAAGTGGATGCTCCCAAGGGTTGTTTGCTTGACTTGAAATCACACCAGTAGCAGCCCAATTCCATGGCATAACTGCGCCAAGGCTAGCGCCAACTGCAGCGACTCCGGCCATGAGCCACGGACGCTGACGGTGCCATTGCTGAAGCAGTGCCATCGAATCCCTTTGGGATTCAGTGCTTATTGAAGCAATTGGTCCAGTGTTCGGACACAGGGGGGCTATATTCGATACTACTGCGTAATAAAACAGAAAAGTTCCTACAGTAACCGCTTAGCATGTTCTGCCCTAAATGTGGCACCTTAT
>Ga0208765_1000136_pt1 | contig 45042 bp, 48 predicted proteins | sample ETNtaG_2_FD_185783 | JGI IMG/M metagenome (GOLD analysis project Ga0208765, IMG submission 185783) | Marine microbial and viral communities from oxygen minimum zone, Eastern Pacific Ocean - ETNP201406SV203 (SPAdes) (version 2) | ecosystem: Environmental > Aquatic > Marine > Oceanic ...
ACCGGTTTCGACCTCAGCATTCTCGGCGATATTTCGTTCACCATTGACGAAGAACCCCTCGATTTCTCCAACACTGTTGGGTATCGGGGCATGATGTTTACTGGCTTACCGAACATGATTTGGGTGTTTGGTTACTTCAGAGCAAGTTGGACGTTGCGCGCTGATCTGATAGCTGGGTATGTGTGTCGACTACTGCACCATATGGACAATGTGGACGCAAAAACCGTTGTTCCTGCTTTGCGACCCGAGGACGAAGACATGGAATTGCTTCCTTGGGTTGATCCAGAAAACTTTAACCCCGGGTATTTGATGCGCTCAATACATTTGATGCCCAAACAAGGCACCGTAGATCCGTGGCGCCACACCCAAGATTATTGGAGAGACAAAGACGAACTCCCTGTAGTTGATCTAGACGACGACGCTTTGATTTACAGGTAAAGCTGTCGACAACCCCATTTAGAGCGATGGGTTGTTCTTATGCGGGTCGTTTAGTCGTCGAAGATGATTGCGGTACGGACCCCAGCGCCAAACCAGATCGCTTCCGTCTCGGTACCGGGTAACCACAAGTCGTTTGTTGTTGAGGTACAGATTCAACCGTCCACTCTCGTAATGGGCAGCCACGTTTATTTCTGCTCCCCCTACTCCTTCGTCGGTCATCGGTATGCCGCCGGTCGTGAGGTCGTGGATGATGCCTCCAGCGGTGATCACGACTCGTGCTCCTGCCTGCTCTATACGTTCTATGTGTCCCTTCAGAGGCCCTTTGTGCACCTGCCAGACACCTCGCAGGTCTGGTGCTCCTTCAACTAGAGGCTCGTCGCACCCGGCCAGCACCAGAGGCGGCCATTTTGTCCACCGGCCTTGCGATGTTCTTGCGACTGGGAGATCGTTTGCTTGGGTTGCCGCTAGGTCTTTAGTTGCTGCCAACGTCGGAATCACGTAGTGGACGGAGTCATCCGGAGCTTCAGGTGGATATCGGCGAATTCGCAAAGGCGCGAGGAGCATCGCTCCAAAAACTTTAGCTATGTGTCTTGGCTTCACCAGAGAGCTCTCTCATTCAGTCGAATGTTGATGTGGCTAGGTTTCCTGGTTTATAGGGAAATTGGTCTGTTGGGGGAAAGCGCTTCCGCCTCTGTAATGACCTTCGGGAATTAAGAGTCCTCTGACTAGTTGAGCCATGGGCGAATCGGAAGCCTTCGTTAATCCATCGGCTACCGATAAGAGCGCTTCCCCAAGGACCGTTTCACCAAATATCCATTGGTTCAGCGCGTCGTGGTCAGGCACAGTGTCGCCGGGTTGTGCTGCTATTGCTTCGTGATAGAAGGTGCGAAGGTCATCGGCTATGTGACGCAGAAGCAACGGCGTTTCAAACGCCCAAGCAACGTCGTCAACAACAAGTTCAGAGGTAACGTCGCCCGTTTCGGCCACCGAGGCGAAGGCTCGAGCCAGCTCGTCAACTTGATCTTCTCGAGCTCCGCTTGCGCCGAATAGAGTTCGTCCTCGCTGACGTCGAGTTTCGATAGCCCACGGGCGAAGTAGGGCAACTTCTGCCAACAATCGTTCGGTTAAAGAGCCTGACGATTCAGGCGTTAGATTCAGTGGACAGGACCAATTTTCGTTGAAGCCTTCACCTGGCGCTTGTAGTTCATAGTCCTCAATGGTTGGTTCGACCGCAGTCTCCAAAAGTCGGAATGCTGTTCTCATCACGTTCTTTTGGAATTCTGAATCATCGACAGCACCGAGCGGTCGGCCGAGAGGAAAGGGCACCCATAGCGCTCGTGGAGGTATAACTGCTTCGGACATTTCTCGGATCAGGCTTATGGAAGTAGTAGCTACTCCGGCGCGCTCTATGTAATTGGCTAAGGCACCGACCGCGCCCGTGCAGACGGGTCATATGGGAACCAAAAAAGCAATATCGACGCCATCTTGAGCCATCAATCGACCGATCTCTTCTCCTGCTTTCTCGAACTGGGAGGGATCGGGCATCGCTCCCATAAAGGAGTAATGCCAACGTGCTACTCCCCCTATTTCTCCAGAAGAAGCAAGCTCTCGGAGGCGGTCGATTGGGAAAACAATGTTTGGGTCTTGGCCGAATGCGCTGCGATCAAAATTGGCACTGATATGGGAGAGCACGAGATCGTCGAACTGGGTATCTCCCGGAATGAGCCGATAATCCAGCGACCCGACAGTGAATGGGGGGTCTATGCGCCGGTGAAGACCTGCAGTAGAGACAATCGCGACCGTTGCTTGATCAAGTGGCAGCGGAGTGACCCATTCACCCGGACCTATAGCCGGCATGGCTAGCGCTCGCGCTGCAAGGTGCTCCGCCTCAACGGGGTGAAGATCACTTAACCGAACCATACGGGGATTGTAGGTCGGTGATTACGACTCAACGCCAAGCAGTCACGAGATCATTCGATCGTGCCAGCCCGCTGAGCCACTTGACGTCTCTGCGCGACCATGGAAGCCTTAATTCGAACTCCCCACAGTTGGGGTGGTGGAACAACAGAGGAGATCACAAATGGCTTGGCATCTCAACGGCATGTACTACGAGAACTGCTCATGTACAGCAACATGCCCGTGTACTTGGTCAAATATGCAATTCCCCGCGACCACAGAACGCTGCAATGCCACCCTGGCTTTCACTATCGAAGATGGCGACATTGACGGAGTTGACGTCTCGGGACACACATTCGTGCTGATGGTCGACGCGCCTCCACTCATGTCAGAAGGCGGCTGGAATGTCGGAGTGATCGTCGACGACGGAGCCTCACAAGAGCAAGTTGAAGCTATCGGAGCGGTGGTGAGCGGTTCGTTGGGTGGCCCACCAGCGGCATTAGGCCCACTTCTCGGCAACTTCTTGGGCATAGAACAAATGCCCGTGTCGGTTACATCCGAAAACGGTGAACACACCGTGACCTTCGGTGATTCGTCATACACAGGACGTCCCCACGTCAATGGTTCAGGTGACGTAGTTGAGCTGACGGGTGTCGACACCCATCCAGCCGGTCCAGTCTTAGGCATGGCCCCAGTGTCGACGTCGTCGATCTCAGCCATGGGCATCTCGTTCGGAGGCGAGGGCCTAAGCGGCTTCGCTAATCCGTTCAATTGGGCGGCCTAACCCAACCACCGGCTCAGCCGGCACACAATTCAAGACTATCCACGACAGTTATTCACGCCATCAGCGCTGGTTGCTGGGTTGTAACCATCGTGTGGGCTGTCCGCATGGACATGGGATTGTGGGGTATGCCAGGCACCATGGGCATGTCGTTCGTGTCGTTCCTCATCATGTGGACACTCATGATGGCCGCGATGATGTTGTCATCGATAGCACCGCTAGCGACTCTTTACGAACGAACAGTCACTACCCATAGAGGACCGCGACTCACCGCTCTTGCGAGCGGGTACCTGCTGGCGTGGGGAGCAACAGGGGTTGTGGCGTTCGCGATAGCCGACGTATTTGGCGACATAGCTGCCGAGCGAGCAACTCTCGCTCAATGGGTCGCTGTGGTCTGTTTCGCCGCCGCCGGTCTGTACCAACTGACACCATTGAAGATGCGCTGCCTCGACCATTGTCGCAGTCCGCTCGGTCACCTAATGCAATTCATCGGCTTTCGTGGGTCGTTACGCGATATTCGTGCCGGTATCCATCACGGCCTCTTTTGTCTGGGTTGTTGCTGGGCTTTAATGCTGGTGATGGTCGCCTTTGGCGTGATGAACATGGCCGCAATGGTTGGTCTGGCACTGGTAATCGCAGTCGAAAAGCACTGGCGGCACGGCGAAAAGTTCGCTCGACTGGTCGGCATAGTCGCTGTGGTGTGGGCAGTCGCAATCGTTATCGACCCGAGTGTCGCCCCCGGCCTCGATCCTGATGCCGTCATGAATATGGATATGAACGGCGACATGGACATGAACGACGACATGGACATGAACGGCAACGGGGGCTAACTACTGAGAACAGCAAAAGGCCCGGCCATAAAGACCGGACCTTTTACTTGGTGGCGGGGGTTGGATTTGAACCAACGGCCTTCGGGTTATGAGCCCGACGAGCTACCAAACTGCTCCACCCCGCGACCCAGAGGATAACGGCAGGAGCAGCAACACCCTCATTAGTTTGCTATTTGAATGGCTTAATTAGTTTCTCTAAGAGCGGATGGAAATATTCAAACTCAGGGATAGGAACACTGGTTCTTTTCCCATGCATGTCTTCAAACTTACGTAAAGCCAGAGCATCTTCATGATGAGGGTTAGAGAGGAAGATAACGATTTCGTCTTGCGTCATTGGACCGTTCTGTTGTGTCAATGTGTATTGAGACGCATACGACAAGCAGCTGTGATATCCCGGATCAACCGCGCATAAGTAACGTTTTGCGTCTACGTGAAGGCGTACGGGTTCGGAAACATCTGACCCAAACCGTTCAGCAACCCAAACTCCACCGGTATCAGCATGACTATGTATGCCAAAGTCGTCATCTGGTTCATCTAACCAATGACCCACGTCATGTAAAAGACAGGCGGCAATCAGAGACTCTGAAGCTTTAGTCTCTTCAGCTACCGATGCAGTCAACAACACGTGTTCAGCAATAGTCACGTTCTCTCCGTAGCTTTGTTTCCCTCGCCCTTCCATAAGTGCTGTCAGTTCTTCAATGACTGTCATTTCTTTTCCTCAAGTACGCGAATGAACGATCGCAAAGAATCTTTGTCTGCATAACAGCCTTGAAGATGGCGAGACCCTTCCTCATAGGAAGAACGGCCGTGAAGCACACGTTGATTATCAAAAATCATTAACTGTCCGGGAGTTAACCGAAATTCGATACGTGCTTCTGGTTCGTGTAAAAGTTCCCCAAGTAACCGGTAAGCAGCGTAATAATCTGCCATTACTTCGCTAGGGAAAGTGAAAGCTTGTGCCGAGCGACTGTTATAGCGCAAAGCAATTACTTCTCCGTGAGAGTTAGTTTCAATAAGCGAGCTCGTTGCTTCAAGGTCTGCTGATCCTTCGTCTAAATATCGAAATCGCACTGGCAGGGTAGAGAGCAACCAAAACGCTTCAGGATATTTTTGGCGGATCTTTTCTGCTACTGCGAAGCCATCAACAAGCTGGGTCTCCCCTCCATCTGATTCGTTGACCAGACAGTGCAGTAGTTGCAATCCTGGTACCGGGTCTCGATAAGGGTTATCGGTATGCATCCCGATTCCAAGTTTCGTGAATGCAAGGTTTGAGGGGTTTGGTTCCGCCCGGACTTCAAAAAGTTTTCCGTAATTCGTGTCTCGTACATAACCAAACATCTCAACGACTTCAAGAACTGTCTCTGGTTCAGTTGGAACATTTTCTAGTAGCCCATATCCGTAATCTCTTATATGGCGAAGCCAGGAGTGTAAAGATTTTCTTGAACTTTTCAGAGTCGAATAGTCAGCAAAGGAAAGTTCGTTTTGTCCCTCGGCATTCCAAAGAACTGGGGTTGGATTGGTTCGAAGAGTGATCGGGTTTCTATGGGAGTGAAGCCAACTTGCGGTGAACACATGGGTGCACTGGTCGAGATCAAAGGTGACAGCGACTTGATCGCCGGTGTGAGTAACTTCACTCAGTGAGTGTTGGGGAAGTGAGTTTATGTCAAAGGTTCGTTGGCCTCGATCTTGATGACGCCCAGAAGGGATGTTGTCCCTTAACCATTGGACATAGAACTTGCTGGTCTCTCCGGAAGAGAATGTGACTTGAAGCCATTCTGTGTCGTGAGTAATTGATGCAATACCTGTGTCGTGGGTAATTGATGCAATACCTGTGTCGTGGGTAATTGATGCAATAGCCATGTCAGCTATTGGCTTCTTCTCGCCGACTTCTCATATTTGTAGGTGTACATCAATAATTAATTGATGCGGGGGATCAAACTGATATGTCGGATTCGCTATTTGCAGAGGCAATAGAGCCGAGTAAATGACAGCGCTAAATGGCTCAAGGGTCGAGCCAATCTTCAAGCTCTAGCAAGGTTTCATCGAAAGCACCCATCACCGTTGCGACACCACTCTCAACTGTCGGAACTTCAGGTGAACCTGCACCGGCGACAGCAATGTTTCCTGATGGCGTGGTTGAAAACAATGTCAGCGACAAAAACGCAATGAGGCCAAGTCCCAAGCCAACCAACAGCGGCATGGTGTAGCCGCCAGAGACATCAATCATTCGACCTGCCATTGGAGGGCCAAGCAACGCACCTAAACCACACGCTGTGTACAAAAGCCCCATCAGCGAGCCGAGACCCACTACCCCAAATAAGTCGGCAAGTACCAGCGGACTAACCGCCACAAACGAACCGTATCCGATACCCATAATGAGCATAAAAATTACGAGAGCAGTAAAAGATGACCCGGCGAACAACCAGGTGCCGAAAGCTATTGGGCACAGCGCAAAACCAAATCGAAAGATACGGAAAATACCGAACTGGTTAGTGAGCCAACTGAAACCAATCCGAGACAAGACACTAGATCCGCCAAGTAACCCGACCAGGGTGGCTGCGGCGACAGCAGAAATTCCTCGCTCTTTGGCATAGGGAACCACAAAAACGAAGGGAATAAACAGGGCAGTGGCATAGCAGAGAGCAGCTAACCAGAGCTTCCGAAACGTCGGAGAGAAAAATGCTTCTCGAATCCTTGACGGAGCTGCGCCAGCTTCTCCAGGGGCTCGGGCCATCATCAAAGTGCCGACTAACAGGACCAGTGACCCTACGACTCCGAATATTCGGTAGGTGCTTCTCCACCCGTACAAGTCAATGAGTCTGGCTGCTAATGGGTTCATGACCAGCGTGCCGACACCAATACCAGCGACTGAAATGCCGACTGCTGTGGCGCGTGACTTTTCGAACCAGCCGCCGACATGGCCGACCATCGGAATATAAGCACAGGCCGCAGCAATCCCGGCCCCAACTCCGAAGGTTATGTAGCCCGCCCCGATCGAATTGACATAACTAGTGGCCCAAAGTCCGACGAACAACGCAACCGCTCCCGCCGCGAGCACGGGCCGCGGCCCATACCGGTCTGAAAGCCGGCTTGTAATCAAACTCAACCAGAAAAACGAGAAGGTCGTTAGCCCAAAGATGATGGCAGTGGAGCCTTTCCCTGTTCCGAAATCGTCAGCCATCGATTGGAAGAACGCGCCGAAGCTGTACACCGCGCCCAGCGCCACCGCGGAAGAGAAAAAGGTGGCGATGACGGTGAGCCAACCGCGCGGCGAGTCAATTAGCTGTCTTTCGCTCATAGCCCCTACTTCACCAATTTCGTCACTTTACTCGGTGTTGATAACTCGAAAGCCTTCCGCAAGGCGGCCCGGTTCCATGTTCGCTGTTGATGCGACACCTGAGGCCCACTCTCGCAGCAAGTCATCTAGGCCTTCAATGCGATCGGTTTGACTTGAATGGCAGTGCAGGGCCTTAACTTTCTCTTCGAAGGTGGCGGTGATATCTACGTGCATCATCGTTCCTTCAGGAGCAGCCATCCACATCATCCAAACTTCGGTCACGGTGTGCGGTTCATAACCTTCGGCTAATAGTTCGGGGTGCGATCGCGGGTTCCGAGCGTCAGGGTAGACAGCGGCCATCGTCGCCCAAGCCGTTGCTAAATGATCCGGGTGAGACCCGTAAATTCGGTCCCAATTAGCGGTTGTTGGCTGCGTCACAACAACATCAGGTCGAACTATCCGGATAACCCGCGAGATATCACGCCGAAGCTCGAGGCTGTTTTCGACTCGACCATCGGGGTAATCCAGCCAATGTAAATCTTCCACTCCCACCGCTAACGCGGCAGCTGTTTGTTCTTCCTGTCGCAGAGCTGCGAGATCTGCGGTATCTCGTGTTAGATCGTCATCACCCGCGTCGCCACTAGTTACCAGACAGTAAGAGACTTGGGAGCCGGCGCTAACTAACGCTGCCATAGTGCCAGCGGTGCCAAAATCAACGTCGTCGGGATGAGCGACGACAACCAAGACTCGTCCTGGTGCCGTTACATCACCTGTAGCAGTAGGGATTGTGCCCGGCACAGTGTTAGGCAGCGTCAGCGTCGTCTCGAACAGGAGACTGACTAAGCATCTTTTGGGCCTTCGATATATAGCCAGCGGCTGTTTCAACCCACCGTTGATACCCAGCTAGGTCACCTGTTCGCAACGCTGCATTAGCGCGGTCGAATGCTTCCCGAGATAGAGCCAATAACTCTTCAACGGACAGATCACCAGATTCTTCATCTTCTTCGGGTTCAGGCGACTGGGAAAGCTCGTCGTCGTCGGGTTCAGCGACATCGAGGTCTGGTGCGACAGTGTCAGATTGTAAATCGATATTGAGTCCCGGAATTGCGCGGGCTAACGCTGCTTCAAAGCTGTCGGCGATTACGACTTCTGGGCCAACACCAACGATGACCAACTGCAGTTCGGGAACTGCTGTCGTTCCAGTGGCTTCTATGTAGAGCGGACGAACGTACAGCAACGAGTTCTCGACCGGAATGAGCAGCAGATTTCCCGGCACAACAGTTGACCCATTCTGATTCAGGAGTGTCACTCGTTCAGAGATTTCTTCTTCGGTCTGAATATTGGAGTTGAACAGAGCTGGCCCATCAACTGGAGTGGAAGCGCGAATCTCATAAACTTCAATTTGGCCGTATCGTTCAGGGTCGTTGTGAACGACCATGAAACCTTCAAGGTTCTTACGTGAATCATCATCGGAGAACGGGACGAACGGTCTGAAAATGACGAATGATTCATCGTCATCTCCCGGCAGGCGCATCAATAGATACTGGGGCGCAATACGTACCTCAGAACTACTAATGATGTTGCCTGAAGCATCAATGACTGATTCGACTGCTGTCTGACCGATCGAATTTCCTGGGTCTTGGGCAACGCTCCAAGCTCCTGCTGCGTCATAGAACTCCGACGCTTCGGTGATGCGATATCGACCCCACATGTCTGTTTGCATTCGGAACAGATCTTCGGGGTAGCGGAAGTGCTCTGCGACTTCTGCTGGAGGTCCAGTCTCACTGAACAAATCAGGGAACTGTTTACGGTAGGACTTCGCTATGGGGTCTTCGTCATCAACTATGTAAAAGGTGGGAGTTCCGTCGTAAGCATCGACAACGACTTTGATCGAGTTCCGCACATAATTTGCTTCTGTACGAAGGTCGCCTGATCTGACCGCACGCGGATTCACTCGTTGCGCGTAGGGGAACATATCTGTAGAGGTATATGCGTCGAGGATCCACATCACTTTGCCGTCGATAACCGCTGGATACGGGTCCCGGTCAAATTTCAGGAACGGTGCAAGGGTTTTTGCTCGATCGACTACATCGCGCTTGTACAAAATGCGGCTGTCTGAACCGAGTTCGCCAGAAACGACAAGGTTCGGTTCTGCGAAACGCAAAGCAAACGCAAGTTTTCTCGGGAGCGAACTGATAGCCACTCCGTCAGCTCCGTCGTAGCGGGTCACTTCGGTCTGATCATCATTATCTTGGAAGTCAACTTCGTCTCGTGCTGCGCCAACAATCGCGTAGCCCTTCAAACCTTCACCTATGTACAGACCTGGCATATCTATATCCAAAGACTCAGCCCCCGGACCTGCTGTTACGGGTATGTCGGCTAGGGCGTAGTCCGGACGGCCATTGGCGTCAATGGCGTTGGCGGGCGCGGCAGCAATCCCATATCCGTGGGTGAACGCAATATGTTGGGACTCCCACGAGCTATTTGGAAGGTCGGTTTGTTTTAGTTCTCTAGCGGCAAGTACAACTTGAGTGGTCCGTCCATCAATTTCATATCGATCGACATCAATGTCGCGAAAGTCATAGAAACTTTTTATGCCTTGAGTCTGTTGGAACGTATCGCGCATGACGGCTGGGTCTAAGAGCCGTACGTTGCGAACCGTCGCAAGATTTTCTTCGATTTCGGTTGCTGTGAGAGTGGGTTCGTAATCGAAGTCGCGGGGCATTACCTGGTCGAGGCCCATGGCGACTCGCGTCATCTCGATGTTGCGTTCGATGTACGGTGCTTCTTTGGTCGACTCCGACGGCTCTACTTGAAAGCGTTGGACCAAAGCTGGGTAAATCGTTCCAGCCAAGCTGGCAACCAATGCCCAAAGCCCAACTGCAATGATCGGATATGTAAATCCTCGCCGCCATATATTGAAGATCAGCAAGCCAAAGCAGAACACACTGACGATCATGAGGAGCTGTAACGCTGGCAATTGTGCTTTGACGTCGGTGTAGGTGGCCCCAGTGACAAACCCACGTTCGGACAATGTCAGTTCGTATCTATCGAGGTAATAACCGACGCCTTTTACCAATGCCAACAAGCCCAGAAGAAGCGACAAGTGGGCCTTAACTTGTGGAGTAACTCGGGATCCGGCTTGCCCTTGGAGGCGTATACCGCCGTTGAGGTAATGCTGGATGGTTGTGACGACAAAGATGACCAGTATCGCGGCAAAAGCCCAACTAACGATGAATGTCAGAAATGGAAGCTGGAAGACATAAAAACCGACATCGATACCGAACTGCTGGTCAACGATCCCGAAATCAACTCGGTTGGTGAAGAACAGCCAGCTTTGCCATTGTGAGGAGACTCCAGCTCCAACTAAAAGCGCAAACAAAAGCGAAACAATGCTTCTGATGAGAACTGTTCGAGAGGAGGTGATTTGTTGCCACCTTCGCGAAAGTTCATCTTCTGGTCCTGGTGGCCGAACCTTCGGGGCGAAACGATCAGCGATAAACAGATTCACCCACAGAGACACGAAAAATACTGCGGTGAATAACAAACCGAGGCCGATCTTGGCCCAAAGCACTGATGTCCACACCGACGACAGTGAGAGACTGTCGAACCAGAGATAGTCAGTCCAGAACCCAGCGAGGCCTCGGATCGACGTAAAGAACAAAAAGATGGCTAACCCACCGATACCGAGCAGTACCCGTAGCCGATTGGTTCGCCGCCGACGTGACTTCATTTGCTCAGGTGGTCGCATATACCTGGAATGCTACTGGCCTGTGGGCACGACCAGACTGCGACATCCTGGACCAATTGGGGGAAGCAGGTGACCTGAGGGAAATTCTTCACCTTTTCTGCGTGTTAAGGCTGATGCGTTGTCATGGCAGGTGGTGCTGCAGCACCCATCTGATGGGGTTTCCCACTTGATTTGTTCGTCCGATGGGATCGTGGCGTAGAGGCCCAGGGCAAACGCTTCGGCTATTGCGTCTGTGGCGATCAGGTCTACCGCAGATTTTTTCCATTCCCGGTAGACAGCTCGAAGTCGGACTTCGATAGCGACATCATCGTCTAGGTGCGCTTGGAGGCGATCGCGTAGCCAATCTCCTGTGATTCTTGCGACTTTGTTCGGTATGCCATCAACGTTGACTTTTGTTCCCCCTGCCCCAAATTTTGCTGCGGCAGCCACGAACGGCGTTAAGCCTTCGATGAACTCGTCATCCATTGCCTTCGGCACTAATTGCGACATTTCAAACTTGTTTGACGAAAGGTGTTTTAGTTCCGGTAGAAGGCTCTCGAGTCGTGTGGCGATGTTTCTCTTGAGTTGTCCTACCGAGGCGCGAGAGAGCTCCGCGACCGTGCTTCGCAAACGGTCATGGTGGTCGCTGATTGTTTCTGCCTCTCCGTGAATCGAAGCGTATGGGGATTCTGGGATGGCCGGGATCTCTCCAGTACGAATGAGAACTTCCTTAGCCCATTCAACGTCATCGAGCTGTGGTTCTCCCAGCCGTGCGAAAAGCTCATCAATTACTGCCCGCCGTTGAGGTGGAGCCGCGCTAGGGAACGGAACCACTTGCCGTTGTTCTGAATCTTCTTCCGATCTCTCTCGGGCTTCGGTCAGTCGGGCATCATCTAGGTCACTGAAATTGTCGTCGCGTTCGAGAGTAAGTCGGTGAGATTGCAGGTCAATGACCGTTCCAGGACCAACGGAGGTTGTCGAACGATTTTTCGTTTCATCACTCAGACCAAGTGGTGTTTCTGCTGTGGCAGCCACAACTTGCTGCACTGAACGCGCTGCTGCGAGTTCGTTTTTCAAACGGTGCAGTTCACGACCTACGTCTTCTAGGAACGATCGAACTTCGTCGATCGAGTACCCGCGGAACACGTGAGCAAATTCAGCATTCACGACCGCTTCTGGATCAATTTCGAACGCCCCTTCGGCGTGCTGAACCATGATGATCGAGGGTACCGATCGTTGCTAGCTGAGCGCGGATGGTCCGGCGGTAAAAACAGATTTTAATGGCTCACTAATTGAATCCCAGAGACGTCGCCTCCTAGCGAACGAAGTCTGGATAACGCGTCATCTAGGGTCTCCACCCCAACAACTTCAATCATGTCCCCCAGTACCGCTTTCGCTTGGTCGGCCTGTCCTGCGGGGACCAAGAAAAGATCGGCCCCGTTGCGCATCACCGTGTGGCTTTTCTGTTCGACGCCGCCAACTGCACCGACGTTTCCTAATGGGTCAACAGTTCCCGTGGCTACAACCTTCAAGCCGTTCAGGAGTTCTCCGGGGAGCATTCGTTCTAACAGTGCCAAGGTAAGGCTGAGCCCAGCTGAAGGACCTCCGACTCGTTCGACCTGAAAGTCGATTTGGAAAGGCAATTCATCCATCTCGACGTAGGTGCTGATCGACACTCCGAGAAATGCGGTCCCGTCTCTTTCAGTGAGTGTCACTGTTTCATTCCGAATAGTCCCATCTATCTGCAACACAGCGAACGAGAAGCTGTCCCCTGGCGACTTGGCACGTACTAGTTCGCCAAGATCACGTGATGTTTTGACCTCACTGTTTTCTGCTCGAACGATTACATCACCGCGATCCAAGGTTCGGGATGCTGGAGTATCGGGAACAATCTGAAGGACTAAAGCTCCAGCTTCTGAGATCACGTCGTAGCCAATTCGTTCAAGTGCCACTCGGGCAGCGACATCAAGGCTTCTTGCCATTTGTTCTTGCCCAAGGGTGCGGTTTTGTTCAATGGTCCGATCACCCAATATTTCGTAACGGGGCGAGATTTTTATGGAATCATCAAGCCAGCCGCCTACCAGTTCCAGAATCGAGGGTTGCAGGTTGGATTGGACGGTCACCATTTCGATTTGACCCTCAGCGTTATAGGTCTTTGTAGGATCTACCTGAAGCATTGGCCCTATATCCCGGGTCGCGCCTGGGCTAGTCAAAACCTTTGAGGTAATAGTGATTCGGTCAAGGGCAACAACTATTAAAAAACCTGCTGCAAACACGGCGGCAATGATTGCTGCCCAGCCTGGAACTCGACGGGTGGTCGATACTTCAGTGGCGGGGAGCGAAGTATTCTCGTTCATGGTCGGCTCGGACATCAGTTATAAGCGTGCCACGCTGTACCCCTGTGACGGCACGCGGCTTGGATGAATTTAATGAACGATAGAGAATCTGATCCGAAACTCACTGCACCTCTCGAAGCGATATCGCCCCCTGAATCACTGCCTACCCAGTCCGATGACCTCAGCTCTGACTTAGAGTCGCGACGTCAACTTAATTTGAATGATCCGCGTCGAATTCTGCCGACGCGGCCCCACAAGAGGTCTTCGTTGTGGAGAAAGTTGGTTGCCGTTCTCGGTCTCAGCGCTTTTTCTGTTTTAGGTGGTTTGGTCATCACTCTTGTCATCGGGCTATTGGCGATTGTGGCAGCCCTAATCTTGCAGGCAGCGATCAGTTGACACGAAGTAGTCCGCGTGCGGCGCGCATCCGCGCAGCGCTAGCTGGACATCAAGGCGACGAGTCAGAGGCACGAAGTTATTTGACTGATGTTGATGCGGGTACTCGGTGCGTGGCTTTAGGAGCTTTGGATCGAATCGGTTCGCTCACTACTTCAGATCTCCAATCAGCACTCAAAGACGTCGACGGCTCCGTGAGAAGGCGGGCTTTGGGGATTGCAGCAAAAAGATCTGACGTTGAAATCGATGCATGTCTTGACGACTCGGATCCCGGTGTTGCTGAAGCCGCGGCTTTTGCGGTCGGTGAACGCACGGAAACTACGGCAGTGCCATCACTTATTGCGATGGCTAACAACCACGAAGATGCCTTGTGTCGGGAGAGTGCGGTCGCTGCTTTGGGTGCCTTGGCGACGGCGGGCGAGGTTGACCGGGCTGCGGTCTTGATGTGTCTTCTTGGGGTGATGAACGATCGCCCTCAGATTCGTCGACGCGCTGTTTTGGGTCTTTTCCAGTTCGATGAAGCCGAGGCAGAGGAAGCCATACAGGGCGCTCTCGCTGACAAGGACCGTCAGGTTCGTGCCATCGCGGGTGATCTTCTCGGGGTTATGACTGATTAGCTAATCAAGTATTTCGTTAGCTAGCGACGCGAAGTTTTGTGGGCGCAGCCTTCGTTCAAGCTTCCAATCGCGGGCATCTAATTCATCTTCTTCAGCGGCGTTGATTCGGATGCTCATCTCTCGAGGCAGCGACGGCTGTTCAATGGACATATCTACCTCTTCGGCGAGACCGGACATTTCGATCCGTGTATGGGTCTGAGCGGCTTCGAATATGGTCGAGCGTCTCAAATCTCCGCCTTGGACGGCTTGTTCCAACAGTTCATGTAATCGAATCTGGGACACATACCCGTCACGTATCCTCGTGTCAGGTTCGGCGTCTGGGGCATGACGCAGCAACGACGCCAAAAATGGTCGCATACCAATTGCAGCATCGACGTGCCAGGCTGGGCCTGAGTCGATATACGCAAACTGGATGTCGGTACGACCAACTGTCGGATCGGTTAGTCCTGCTTGACGGAGGACGGTTCGGCCCGCTGGGAGCGATGTAAGTAGTTTCTCTTGAAACTTCTCTGATACTTCAGCAAAGACGTGTTCGCATGCTGCTGCCAATACCGCAGCGTTCAAGTCTTCCCCTACTTCAATCAAGGTCACGCTTTGTGCTCCAGCAATTCGCGCCGCTCGAGCTGCAGAGTTTCTGACTCCTACCCCCAGCGGTGAACCGTCAGTTATTACACACCACTTAGAGGAAGGTGTGCTTTCAAAAAGAGCGAGGACAGTTGCTTCAACTGGAGGGCTGTGGGTTAAGAAGCGAGGGTCAGATTCCCAATCCAGTGTTGATGTAGGAGCTACCCCCAAAACTTGGCCTTCGACAAGAAACGGATGCACCGCTCCCATTGCTGTCTCATCTATAAACGTCAGAGCAACAACCTCATCAAGTAGCTCGGACACAAGTTCTTCGGCGACCTCCGGATCGCCACCGTGGTCCAGAATTTCTAGTTCTACTGCGTATCGTCCACCTACCCCTCCCAAGGCGTTGATGTCTGACCAGTAGGCGCTGACTCCGGTTAAGCGCGTTCGATCTAATGCTGATCCGAGGCCACTCAAATTGGCAACAACTCCAAGCCGGATGATGTCTCCATCGAAGCCAACCGATCTCTCAACTGACAGTGCTTGTTCATTATCAACATCGGAGACGTTTGCCCCTTGTCCAGAGCAGGCACCAGCAAACAACACTGCTGTGGCGATGAGGGCGATCCGATACTTGGTGAAGCCGTCAATGCGCACGTGAGATTTACCAGCGGTTGCCATACGTATTAAACGTTGACGAAAGTGCGTCAAAGTTGTCTAAAGCTCGTCCCGCCCCTAGAACCACAGCTTCCATTGGGGTCCGAACAATTCGTACTGGTACACGTGCATCATTTTCTATGCGTTGAGCAAGTCCTTTCAACAGGGCACCGCCACCGACCAGATGAACGCCGTGTACCAGGAGATCCTGGGATAGTTCAGGCGGTGCCTGGCTAAGGCAATCGACCACGGAGTCGATTACTGCTTGGACTGGTTCATCCAACGCTGATCGCACTTGATCTGGCGTCAATATAAACGTCCGAGGCAGGCCGGTAGTGAGATCTCGTCCCTTTACTTCAGCATCGAACTCATCTTCGACCGCCCATGCAGATCCGATTTGAACTTTGATTTCTTCAGCTGTTCGTTCACCAATAGCTACGCCATGCACACGCCTGGCATAGTTCTGCAAAGCTACGTCGAAATCAAACGAACCAACTCTTATGGCTTTGAGAGAAACAATCCCTCCCATGGAGACCATTGCAGTTTCAGCTGTTCCGCCGCCAACGTCGATCACCATATTTCCTATTGGCTCATGGATGGGTAAACCAGATCCAATTGCTGCGGCCATTGGTTGATCTATAAGACGCACATCGCTAGCTCCTGCCCGTCGAGCAGCATCTGTGACAGCGCGACGTTCGACGGGAGTAATGACCGAAGGCACACACACGACTACACGGGTTTTCCCGAATCGGCCGACGCCCACCTGTTGAAGGATCAACCTGATCATCCGCTGCGTCGTATCAAAATCGGTAATGGCACCCTTTCGCAGCGGTCGCACAGCGACGATGTATGAAGGAGTTCTTCCGATCATCTGCCATGCCTCACGTCCGACTGCGAGAACATCGCCGGTGCGTTCATTCATAGCTATTACCGACGGCTCGTTGAGTACGATGCCGCGGCCACGCTCGTACACCAACGTGTTGGCGGTGCCGAGATCGATCGCTAGGTCACGTGCCAGCGGAATGCCTCCCGCCGCCGGGGAACGGCTCGTCATCTAATAGTTCGATGACTTGGTCTTGCTCTGGTGCTAGGGCATCTAAACGCTTTTGGAAGGCATTGATGCTCGAATCCCAGGGGGTCCGCTTTCGGCTACCAATCACCAGAAATAGTGAACCAACAAGTGTGATTGCTACAGCTAGGCCTAGGAAAGCGAGCGGGTTCACGACGACCTCATGTGGGATTTTTGGGTTGATGGGACATCTGTGATGTCTTGGGCAGCGAGCGCCCAATCTTCACCGTCTTTCCACACTTCTCGTTTCCATATCGGAACGGTTGCTTTGAGCGTATCTATACCAAATCGTGCTGCTTCAAAGGCCTCTGGGCGGTGTGGCGATGAGACAGCTACCACTACTGAGCTTTCACCAATTTTGAGAGGACCTGTCCGGTGAGCCATCACGACGCGGCGAATATCGGGCCATTGCTGGCGCATCTCGCTAATGATTGCTTCCAAACGGGGCTCTACGTGCTCTTCATAAGCTTCGTATTCGAGCAGAGACACGTCGTCGCGGCCTTCAGCATGATCACGAGCGGTCCCCGAAAAAAGGACTACGGCGCCACTTGATGGGTGAACACACCAGTCATAGATCTCGCCGACCTGTAATTCGTCGGCAGTAAGCAGAACCCGGGAATCATCGTTTTGCGGAGCGGACACATTGTTTATGGTACGCCGAGGAAGGCGCACCTCCCTATCGGATACCTAGGCCGCGGATAATAACTCGAATTGGGTAGGTACGTTTTGGGGTGTGGATCGAACTAACGACCCTGGACAAGATCCAGACGAACCCGCGGACAGTGAAGGTTCGGGCAGTTCCTCAGATGACTTTGCTTCAGATGAGTGGGCGCTAGGCAGTTCGATCGATTGGTCTCAAATCCCTGATGACCCCAATGTCAGTGCCGAGGAAACCCCAACAAGTAAGTATGCGTTACACCCAGATGATCGCATTTGGCGACACCCCAGTGAACTGCAATACGTAGCTCCCGGTTCAGGTCAAACGGGGCCATCATCAAGCAGGCGCGGAGTTATCAGCGCTGGTCTTATCGGCGCGGTCATCGGCGCTGTCATGGCCGCCCTAGTCATGGGAGTTGTCTTTCAAGCATCACCACAGGTGGTCGAACGAATCGTTGAACGCGAAATCACCACCGCGAACGTTTCTGCCTCAGGGACAAAAGCTACTGGATCACTTACTGTCGCTGATATTGCAGCGGAGGTAACTCCAAGTGTGGTGCGTGTCGAAGTAGTTCAATATGGTCGCGTTATAGGTTCGGGTTCCGGGGTCATTTTTCGCGACGACGGCCATCTCATAACAAATACTCATGTAGTGGAGAATGCTGACAGCTACCGGATAGTTCTCGCCGATGGAACCGTCTTTGAAGCTGATTTAGTTGGATCGGACCGGCGCACAGATGTCGCAGTGCTGAGACCGACGGAGGGTTCAAAAACTAAGTTCGCTCCGGCGACGTTGGGCCTAGCGACGGCTCTTCGTGCTGGAGAAATAGCGATCGCTATTGGTTCACCTTTGAGTTTGCGGGGGGGTCCGACCGTTACCGTCGGCGTAATCAGCGCCACTAACCGACGTCTACAGTCGCCTCAGGGAGACTGGTTGTATGAGTTGGTGCAAACTGATGCCCCGATCTCTCCCGGCTCGTCAGGTGGCGCGTTGGTTGACGCACGTGGAGCAGTAGTTGGTATCACCACTGTCATAGCTGTTACTGATGTTGGCGCTGAAGGACTCGGCTTCGCTACTCCCATCGAAATCGCCCATGATGTAGCAAGGGACATTATTCAGTGGGGCCGCCCCCGTCATGGGCGCCTCGGCATTCGAGGTCTAGACGCGGCGCCTCAGCTTTTACCGCCGACACATAACGCTGGAGTTCTGGTCCAGTCCATTGATTTCGATGGTCCAGCTGCTCGCGGGGGTGTCGAGGTGGGTGATGTCGTCGTGGAACTTGACGGTCAAATTGTTCCCGATATGGGCGCTTTGGTCGTCGACGCTCGAATGTTGCAACCGGGCGATATGGCGTCATTAAGAATTTGGCGCAACGAGCAGTTATTGGTACTCAACATTGAGGTTGGAGAACTTGACTAGTTCTTTTATCGCGACATCGTTCGTTTCAGCCAAGAGCCAAGCGCGTACAGCAGGCCAATAACCGCTGTTGCTCCTAGCCCCAGCGACACGTTTTGTCGCTGTTTGGCGTTCATCGAATCCCACGGCATCCCGGCGTCTGCAGCAACGAACACTTGGTCGTTTCCATATCGGGGAACCCACCCTGTACTTCGTAACCGGTCGTTAGCTACCACCCACGGATATCGGGTATAGGGCAGTAGGCCAGTGGGTGCTTGGTGCCCTACTCGACGGGCTACATACCGGTCGAGACGGCCCGGTAAAGGGATCGGCAGTCGGATAGTTGGTCGCGCGCCTACTAAGTCCCTCACTTCTCGCGCTGTAAGCCACCCGTCAGGCGCGACATTGAATACGCCCGAGTCCTCAAGTTGGACCACTGTGGCGACGGCTGTCGCTAGATCATCTAAGTGAACGAACTGTTGTGGCGGATCATCTCGGCGGGTCCTTATGGGGGCCGCAGCTAGTAAGGCTTCACCAATCAATCCCGATGCGTTTGGGGAAGCAACCGCTGTGGGTCGCAAGATCGTCACTTGCCGGTCGGGATTCAGGTCGGCCCATTCCAGCGCTGTTCGTTCTGCATCGGCTTGGTGGACTGCGAACGTTGATTCGGGGTTAGGGCGAACCGCGGCATCTTCTGATAGGGGTACCGAGTTATTGGGCCATGCCCCATACACCATCGCGCTGGAGACAATTACTAGTCGAGAGATTTCAGCTTCAGAGGCGAGCTCTAAAAGACCAATGAGATTTCTCTGATCTGAGTCTTCGGAGAACGCTAAATGAATAACTGATTCAACCTCAGTCAAAGAAACTTCATCCAATCCAAATGTGAAGCTGATGACTTGGTCGAAGAGTTGCGTGAGCGCTTCAGAAATTCTGGACCTCAACGCCCCTTCCGCTCCAGAGATTGCCACTGTTGTCATCGATCATTTCCCACTTCGGATTGCGGCTAATCAGCCAACTGGGGTGAAGCTGTCCACGCACCGGCCTACCATGCGAACGTGGCTAGTGACGATCCTTTTGATGAAGATAACCCCTTCGGGGGTCTCCCATTCTTGGGTGATCTCGGAAAGCTCTTCAACGTCCAAGGGCCAATAGCGTGGGATGTTGCCCGCCAGTTCGCTTATCAAATTGCTACGGAAGGCAAATCCGAACCCAACGTAGACCCACTTCAAAGGGTCAAATTGGCTGAGTTGGTTAGGGTCGCTGAGTTACACGTCGCGAATATCACATCCCTGGAAACAGGGTCTCCGGGCCAACCTGTGTCGTTGGAAGCAGCAACTCGGTCCGAGTGGGCGGCGGCAACATTAGAAGCGTATCGACCATTGCTGGATCGTCTCGCGGAACGGTTGACGCAAGGAACCCTGCCTTCTGAAGTTGATGGTGCCGATGCTCAAATTCTGGACGGTCTCCTTAGAGCTCTTAACCCGATGATGATGGCTATGAGCGCTGGTTCAATAGCAGGACACCTCGCGACCAAAGCGTTCGGAAACTATGTGCTCCCTATTCCTCGTCCTGACAATCAGATTCTTATTTTGATCAACAATGTTGAGGTCTTCGCCAAGGAATGGTCACTTCCTTCGGAGGATGTCCAGCTGTGGGTGTGTGTCAGTGAGATAGCCACCCATTCAGTCTTATCCGTGAGCCACGTCAGGGCGTCTTTTGAAAAATTATTGCAACGCTACGTTGATGGCTTTCAGACTGATCCGCGGGGTTTCGAGGACCGATTTATGGATTTAGATATCGGCGACGGCGACCCTGCAGAGTTACAGCAACAACTACAAAGTGCTTTAAGCGACCCAGAAAATTTGTTGGGAGCATTGCGGTCTGATGCTCAAAGCGCTGTCATTCCCGACCTTGAGGCACTTCTGGCCGTGGTGGTGGGCTACGTCGATTATGTAGTTGAAAAGGTTACTCAGGGCTTATTGAGTTCTTATGACTCGCTTTCAGAAGTTGTCCGACGTCGCCGGTTCACCACAAGTGCCGGTGATCAATTCGTTGAGAAGCTCTTTGGTGTTGAGATCACCTCCGAGTTGGTTGACCGCGGCTCAACATTTGTCTCGGGAGTACTAGACCGAGCTGACGAGGCAACGTTGGCACGTCTGTGGAGCGACCCAACGGCTCTCCCCACCCCAAATGAAGTTGACGCCCCTGGTCTATGGCTCGCTCGGATTGATTTACCAGAACTAGATCAGGATTGAGGTTTTTCGCGTCGCGATGGGTCTGGAATGATGCGAGCCACCCACCGAGGTAGTCGGTTGCTGAGTCGTTGGTATCTCTTTTCGGTCCAGACTTGATCTGCGATTACCCGCGAAGGAGTTCGTTTACCGCGCCCCAACGCAACAAGGCCGCCCAAATATAGGAACGCTGCTGACCCGCTTGACAGCGCGAGGATAATAAGGCCGGCTCGCAGGGGCAGCACACCATTGGGCGCGATCACCGGGATCAGTGCCCCGAGGACCCAAAAAAGTTGGAACCTTGTTTCGAAACGAGCGAACGATCGTCCTTGGTTCACCGTCGGTGCGTCGCGTTGAACAATGGCGTCAAAAGAAAGTTTTCCTAATCCTGCGGCGAAGCCGACTGACATGACAAAAGCCAGTACGGCCATCCGGTCACCGGGAAAGGTGGCGAAAAATCCGACGGCAGCCGAGATGGTCAGCACCCCACCGAGCAAATATTCCTCTTTAACAAGCCGACGTAACAACGGTGCGGCTATCGCGCCAATAAAGGCTCCGAGCGCACTTGAGGCAACCATCAACCCGAACCAGATAGTGGCTGCATCTTCGCGTCGTAGCCAAAACGCAACCAAGAAAAGAGTGAAACCAGTCATACCCCGCAAGATCGCCATTGCAGATGCTGCCAAGACAATCCCGGCGCTACGCAGGTCACTGCGCTCATCTTCAGGTATTGGGTCTCGCGCTATCGAAGTTTTGGGAAGGCGAGCGGCGAATGGAACCACGGTGCAAAAAGCAATCATCGCTGCCCCGAGCACCCATTTCGAGCCGATGAGACCTAGAAGCAGTCCTGGTCCAGCTGCCAGTGCCCCACCGACCCCGCTTAAGAGAACCAACTTGGAGTTGGCTTCTACGAGATCTTCGTGGCCACGCACTAATCCTGGGACTATCGCGCTTTTGGCTACGTGATATGTCTTGCCGAGAACAAGTGCTCCGAATGCTTCAGGGAACAGCAGTAATGAGTCCAGGTGACGGATCATCAAAAACGCCAGTACCGCTCGGCCCATACCACTAACGATCACCATCGCTCGTCGACCACCGCGAAGACGGTCAATCAGTGGGCCGATGAGCGGACCAACGATCGCAAACGGAGCAATAGTCAATATGAGATACAACGCCACTTTTGGTCGCGCTGCATCGGGGTCGAGATTGAAAAACAATGATCCGGCAAGCGCGATCGTAAACAGCGCATCTCCGGCAGCAGAAACAAGTTGGACTCTCGCTAAACGAGCAAAAGGGCCGAGGGGGGCGCGTCTCGATGGTGGTTCATTGTCACTAGCTACACCTTCGCTGAGTCCGGAGGCCGCATTTGAGGAGTGTTGTCCCTCTTCCACAATTTCACCCTAGGGCCGACTCCGACCGGCTACTCACAGCTAGATAAAATCTGTTGTGGTCAATCAGTTGGGTCGATGACTCGCACAGGTTCGGTAGCTGCCAGGACAGCACTATTCAAGTTGGCGACAATTCTTTTGAGGTACCGGTGATACACAGCTCGGGGGACGACCTGGTGACCAGGTTGATCCGATGTCATGTAGCCATCGATGCGGGACTGAATTTGAGAAGTCATCCCCGCTAGCCGATCACGGAATCCTTCGGGTATGCCATCATGCTCTGCCAGAATTTCGCTGGCCTCAGCGAAGAAACCTGAAACGATTCGGCGTTCTTCAATTAGTTCGTCGATGTCAGGTTCCTCTGAGAACGAAACTCCACTTTCTGCAAGATCAAGGATGTTCTTTGCGTGGTCGCCGACGCGTTCAATTTTCTTCAACAGCAAAATCAGACCAATGACTTCGCCAATATCGTTGGGTCCGTGGACACTTATATGTACAGCAAGTTCACCGCGAAGTTGTTGTTCGTTGGCATTGATACGCAGGTCAGTTTCTCGTACATCGTCAGCTACGGATCGAGGGTCGGCTCCACTCATAAGAGCCGTGCATGCGAGGTCAAACGAGTGGCGGGCATCATTCACCATGGCAACCGACCGAGTCACCACATGGTCTAATCCGCTGTCTCCTGCTCTAAAAAATGAAAGCACCATACGAAACTCCCCCCTACCGAAGGATAGCTACACCGATCAAAGGTGCAACGATGAACATTCCAACGACGTAACAGACTGCTAAAACTCGCCTCCGCACAGCAATATCAGCCATGGCCGTTGCTGCCACCACCGGAACCTCTCTAGCGAACGGCAGCACATACAAAGCCAGAATGCCGATCACGTTAAAGGTCGTGTGGGTTAACGCTACGGTCAACGAGTCGGGACTTGAAGCGGCAAGAGCAGCAAGTAACGCTGTGATGGTCGTACCTACATTTGCGCCCAGTGTGACCGGATAAGCATTTCTTAGGGTCAACACTCCAGCTGCTGAAAGCGGTATCAGTATTGAAGTCGTGATACTTGAAGACTGCACGGCGATGGTCACGATCATCCCGACCACAAGAGCTACCAGTCCGCCAGCTTTGCCGAGGATCGCGTTGAGGGACCGTTCAATTCGCGCTGCTACGAGAGCCTTCATGTTTTTGGTGACCAAAGCAAGAGCCACCAAGACAATGACGAGACCAGTTGCAACCATGAGGGCGCCCTTAACGTTGCCTGACGCTCCGAACTGATCCCACAGATCTTTAAGCCAGCCAACCGGCTCTTTCACCCATTTCTTAACTGGGCTTTTCCATTCCGTCCCTCCTGAACCGACGAGAAGTTCACTCACCCATTTCGCTATTCCTGAAATTGGTTTGAAAATCAATTCGATCGGAAGAAGAATTGAAACGGCTAACACATTGAAGAAGTCATGGACGGTCGCCGCAGCAAAAGCTCGTTTGAACTCTGCTGATTGGCGAACGTGACCTAGTGACACAAGCGTGTTAGTAACAGTGGTTCCTATGTTGGCTCCCATGATCATCGGAACCGCCTGCTCAACACCCAATGCCCCAGAAGCAACCAATCCAACAATCACAGACGTGCTTGCTGACGATGACTGCACAAGCACGGTTCCAAGGATGCCGACGCATAACCCGGCTATGGGGTTACTCACTGCGGAAAAGAGACGTTCCTGGGTATCGGCACCCATGATTTTGATGCCAGCCTCAAGAGACGAAACACCGACCAGGAACAAATAGATCAAACCGACGACAAGGGCAGCGCGCGCACCTGTCGGCATTTGACGACTACCGGAACCGGGGGCACGGGCCACGACCGGCAACGTAGTAGAAAACAAATTCCGTTGGGCGGATTTACAGACGGAATCTTCTTTTTCTTAATAAGTGAGCGAGAGGTCACCGAGATACAGGTCTGACTTCTGTGTCCTGATCCCAACCAGTTCAGATACCGAAATACTGCCTTCTCTTACTACTGCGTTATCAGTACCTACGATTCTTCGCTTAGGGTCGCCAGGCTGCCGTTCAAACGACCAGGACCCGTCTCCGGTGGGGCGCAAGTTTCCTGCAGCGTCTCCCCATTTCGCGAGTCCAGTGATTTGGGCACCAGCGACTTCGGCCAGCGAAATGTTTGGAGCATTTACATTAATAACTCTGCGTCCTTTCTCGATCCCCCTCAGGCGCTGGATCAACTCAGGTACGAGGTGAGTTGCTGTCTCCCACTGCATCGGTGCATCTGTTACGTCGAGGCTAACTGCGATCCCATGAGCGCCGTTATTCGCCGCTGTGAGCGCCGCTCCGACAGTTCCGCTGTGCAGGGCTGAGCGGCCACAATTCAAGCCGGGGTTCACGCCTGACACCACCATGGGAACCGGATCTCCGAAAGCTCCTAGTTGGGCCATGATTACGCACAGAGCGGGCGGTCCGTCGACGGCCCAGCATGGTGTGTCACCAAGATCTTCGCGATGGATACGCTCAACGCGAAGGTCGCCACCTTGCAGATCTCCACCGATCGCTGCACCCATACCAGTCATGTCAGAGGTCGGCGCAGCAACTACGGCTTCATACCCCGCTTCGAGGACTCGTTTAGCTAAAGCCCAAAGACCATCTGACGCAACGCCGTCATCATTGGTTATCAACACCCTCATAAGTGGGCTTATTCGTCGTCATCTTCAGGAACACCTAAGTCCCATTCAAGGTGCAGGTTTTCTCGTTCTGCATCGCGGTTCACACGTTCACGATTACGTCGAAACTGAGGGTCGTGGGGCGGAAGGAGTTGCAGACGTGCAATTGTTCGGCGTCGGAATTCATCGACCACAGCTTGTTCCCCAAAGAGGCCTTGTATATCCCAGTGCGGAGATACAGGCCCGAGGTACACGACTCGTATACCGGTCTCGGGGGGTGGTAATTCTTCTTCAGTTTCGAAGTTCGTCACCGATGCTCCTTCGCCAGCGAGTTCATTACTGTACCGGCGAGAACAGTCGGAACCATTGGTGACGGTGAACCTTCAGATTCACTATTCCGGTTATCAAACAATAAAAGTTTCATGAGAACCGAAAATATTTGGAACCTTTTGGTCTAGTTGGGCGTCATAGTCGTAACGAACAGCGAGATATGACACTCGCACAACCTACGGAGCGCTGACATGAGCCACATTTCCGCCGACACAAGTTGGATGAATATCGGTAACTGCGCAGACCAACATCCATCAATTTTTTTTCCCAGTGACGGTGTCGGGGTTGAGCGAGCCAAGAAACTGTGTGAGGGCTGCGTTTCGCGAACCCCGTGCTTGGACTACGCCTTGGTCAACCGCGTGGAACATGGCGTGTGGGGCGGAGCGTCTGAGCGTCAACGTCGCCGAATCCTGAAAGCTCGCCGGCAAACTCTGTTACAGGAAACCTCTGTCCAGATTTCTTGATCTCTGAAGGGTCGGCTAACTGTCAGAAGAATCTTCTGTTGGGGCTGAACTGCCGTCGTCCATACCGTCTTTGAATTCTTTTTGGGCCTGCCCGAGCGAACGCGCCAGTTTGGGGAGCTTTGCTCCGCCAAAGAGCACCAAAACGATGACCAGGATAATGATGAGTTCTGAGCCGCCAAGATTCACAGCCCTCAGACTACCAGCGCTCTGAAGTTCGAATCGAAAGCTCAGTGTCTCGACGTATTAGCTTGCTCGTTCCGCAGCGGCTCGCCGCGCAAGTGCGCGTTGGCGGCGCAGGCGGCGACGTTCTCGCTCACTCATGCCGCCCCAGATTCCAAATTTCTCACCGTGACTTAATGCGTACTCCAAACAGTCTTCGCGGACGACGCAACCCCTACATACTTCTTTAGCTTCTTTGGTGCTTGCTCCACGCTCTGGGAAAAACAAATCAGGGTCAACACCTAAACAGTTGGCGTAATCCCACCAGCTGCTTTCTTCAGTTTGAGCACCGCCATCATCGACAAAAGCCATTTGTGTCCGCCCTGGTTGGTTCGACTCGTCAAGATGACGTAGTCGTAATTACACGCGTGTCATTGAACACCCGTTTAGTTCAATAATCAAGAAAAATCGGCAGTTTCTTCAGTCTTTTTGGCCCCATCAAAGTTGAAATTGACGTTAGTGAGCGGATCACGGTCTTTTATTCAAATTTTTCTTTCCAATAGGGCCGCGCGCGAGGCAGACTGATCTTGGAGGTGTCCGAGCGCCTGGTGGGCTCCCCCGCCTTCAAAGCGGGCGGGACGGGCGATCCCCGTCCGGCGGGTTCGATTCCCGTCCACCTCCGCCAAGTCTGTCCAACTACTCCCCGAGATCCAAAAATCTGACCGAAAGGAACCAACGTGAAAAAGCTTCTGCTGGCAATCGTCGTCGGAGCCTTGGTGGCAATTGCCGCTCGAAAGCTCTCTGAGAACTAGTGCCCAAAAAAACTAAACGTCTGTGTGACCGGTTTAGGTAACTCAGACTCCCAGTAAATCTCGCGCCCCGGTGTCGCTGCTCGGATGTCGCAACTTGGACATTGCCCGCGCTTCGATTTGCCGGATGCGTTCTCGGGTCAGGTTGAAGTGCTCACCCACCTCTTCGAGGGTGCGTGGTTCTCCGCGATCGAGACCGAATCTGAGTTTCAGTATTTCTCTTTCTCTTTCATCAAGAGGACCGAGCAGTTTTGTGATCTCATCGGGAAGGCGTGCAACAGCTGCTGCTTCTTCAGGGTCTTCGGCATTTCGATCTTCGACCACGTCACCTAATTCGGCGTCGCCATCTTCGCGGAGAGGTTCAGACAGTGAAAGTGGTTCTGCCGCGAACCGGAGCGCTTCTGACACTTTGTCCTCAGGCATGTCAACTTCTACTGAAAGTTCGGCGAGAGTCGCTGGACGTCCAAATTTGAGTTCCAACCGGGAACGAGCTTTCTGAAGTCGGGCAAGGGTGTCTCCGGCATGAACCGGAAGCCTGATTGTGCGACCGGTGTTCGCGATGCCTCGAGTTATGGCTTGGCGAATCCACCATGTTGCGTAAGTGGAGAATTTGAAACCTTTGCGCCAGTCGAATTTTTCGACAGCGTGCATTAACCCAAGGTTGCCTTCTTGAATGAGGTCGAGAAGTGGAAGTCCTGATGCCTGATATTTCTTGGCTATTGATACAACGAGACGCAAGTTGGATTGAACGAAGGTTCGTTCGGCTCTCTCGCCTTTACGGTCAGCTCGCCGTAGTTCACGTTTTTTTGTGGGAGTTATGGCTGAGCCGTCTGCTAGTTGATCGGCCTCTAGCGCTGTTCGGGCTTCGGTGCCAGCTTCGATTTCTTGCGCTAGCCGAACTTCGTCGTCCTTCGTTAGAAGTGGATACTGTCCGATATCGGTGAGGTAAAGACGAACTAGGTCTTCTTCATCTCTTTCGACCCGATTCTTGGCCACCTTCCGACCTCTTTCCCCCGACCAGTGAAGACGACTACAAAGTAGTGCCTTCCGCCGGTACGCTCGTCACGTCAACGACACGATCTAATTCCCAGGCTCTGACTAACGAGCCTAATCGCTTGCCTGGAAACTACCGGCTGGAATCGCGATTTCCGACACGGACTGCGAGTAGAAGATGACTGAACCGATATCGATCCCTGATGATGGCCTTGAAATCGCTCTTCTGAAACTAACTTTCGAGGCAAATGAGCCCGATCTATTGCTGCCGGTGTTATCCAAATATGTGGTGATGACTCGCAAAGAGACCGAATGCCGCAATGCAGATCTCTGTGTGTCATTCACCGACCCGAACCGGTTCGTGATCATAGAGAAATGGGAATCAGACGATGCTGCTCGAGCGCATTTCGACTCTCCTGTTATGGTCGAAATGGCGGAATCATGTTCAGGGATACTTGCTGAACGCCCAGATATTGACCTGCTACAGGGTCTCAGCGCCCACGATCTGAACTGAAAGGCCAACGTGACGAAGCGAGCTTTGGTTTGCGGTGCAGGCGGTTTCATTGGGAGCCATCTGGTTAGGCGTCTAGTCGCCGACGGCTACTGGGTACGAGGCGTTGATATAAAACAACCGGAGTGGAGTTCTAGCCACGCGGACGAATTTGTGGTCGCCGATCTTCGTAACCCGGACTCTGCGGCAGCGGCACTCATCGGCGGGTTTGATGAGGTGTACCAACTAGCTGCAGACATGGGCGGAATGGGATTTATTCATTCAGCGGAGACTCAGATCATGCATAACAGCATGTTGGTTAACGTCAACGTTGTTGAAGCAGCAGCGCACGCTGGAATCGACCGCTATTTCTTAGCTAGTTCGGTGTGCGTGTATCGCGACATGGAGTTAGGTGAGGCTGAGTTAACTGAAGATGATGCGTATCCGGCGTTACCTGACAACGAATACGGATGGGAGAAACTATACGCGGAGCGAGCAGTGGCCTCCTACGCCCGTGAGGGCCGCTTTCAAGCACGTATTGCCCGATTCCAGAACTGTTATGGGCCCGAAGGAACGTGGACTGGTGGCCGCGAAAAGGCGCCTGCAGCGTTGTGTCGCAAAGTCGCTGAATCAACCGATGGAACTATCGAAGTATGGGGAGACGGCTCAGCGGTGCGCAGCTTCATCTATGTCGATGATCTCGTTGAAGGTGTTCGACGGCTGGTGGATAGCGAAGTGAGTGAGCCAACAAATATCGGTACGCGCGAGTACGTGTCAGTGCAAGAACTTGTTGAACTAGTCGCTTCATCAGCAGAAAAGCTGATCACTCCGTTGTGGGTACCCGGCCCAGTTGGGGTGCAAAATCGCAACTTCTCTAATGACCGGATCGAATCACTTGGCTTTGACCCTAAATTCGATCTAGTTCAGGGGCTCGCTAATACCTATCCGTGGATTGCTAATCAGGTCGCGTCGAACTAGCGAATCGACGACTTGACCGCTAGGCGGTCCGGCAGTCCCCTGATATGCGTTCAATCTCTGTCCAGCTCAGTTCACTTGAGTCCCACAGCTGTTCAAACGCGGCATCAGCAACATCGCTAAACCCGTGCCGGTTCCGGAATTGGTACAGACGTCGTTGGCGTTGTCCTCCGATTCCAAGTCGTTCCAGTCGGCCGACACAGTGCACATCCCATGCAGCGAATTGCATTAGGTCCAACTCGTCATCATCTGGTGTTTCGTTGAACCGTCCCGATCGACGATCCAAGATCCGGAGGAGGAGCCTTCCAATAGTGTCTCGAGCTCGAGCGGTACCAAATTGGCGTGGTCGTTTCGTATTTTCCAAAGCTCCGCCATCAACCCAGAGTTCAATAGGGTCGTAGCTCGTTATTTTGCTTCGGCCGAGCGGGGACCGCTCGTCGATTTCGAGTGTGATGGTTTCTTCGAAACCAAGTCGTTCAGCTACCTCTGCGACAACTTCGCCAATCACCGCAGCGTCGTAGAAGACCATCTCGAAAGACTCGGGTGTCACTGACACCTGGGTCATCAGCTAGATGCCTCAACTCTGGCTTCTCTCGACATGTCAGCGATCTCGTCGATCTCATCATCACTGAAGCCTGCTAGTTCACGGAAGCGACGGGTGAGCTGGATAGGACTGTCGTCATCTTCGCCTCGGAATCCGTTAAAGGAGAAGAGCCTGTCAACAACTTTCTGAAATTCCAGGGCCTTGTCGAGACGTTCTTTGTCATTTTCTGTGAGTCGGCGCAACCAGTCTGAACCCATCTTCACGTGGGTGACTTCATCGGCCAACATCCAATCCTCACAGAATTCCAAAACCGGGTCGCCGGCCATGTTTCCGAACTCTTTCATGGTGTTGAAAACATCTATAGCAAGGCCTTCTAAGGCCCGATTGACCCCAGTGAGACGTAGGACTGGGTCAGGGTTGCATGCCGCTTCGTAGAGAAGAGCATTTTCGGCGTACTCGCCAAGCTCTGTTCCCATATGTTCAGCTAGCGCTACCGAGATTTCGCAATGACGCGCCTCATCCCAGCATTGGCGAGCCATGTCGAGCTTCAACTCAAGTGGAACGTCTTCTCCGACTTCGAAGTCCCAGCAAGTGCGACCTGCACCTTCAAGGGCTTGGATTTCGCCCACGAAAATGCCGTGCATTAGGGCGCGAGCTCGATCTGGCCCATTAGCTAGCTCGGGAGTCAGTTTCGCTAGCCGGTCGCCACTATTTCCACCCGCTATCCGTGCACCACGCGGGTCACCCATCCGTTGTTCATTCGTTTGGCGAATGAATCGGCCATCACGGGCCAATTCTTCAGCAGGAAAGATCTTTCGCATCAGTTCTCCTCTGGTATTTCCACGTAGGGGTCTCCGATCGAACCTGGACCGGCGATACCACCTGCAGCCAGCATAAGCTTTTCGAGCTTGGTTTGATGAATCATCGCACGATCAACTTCTTCTTCGGTTTCAATCATCGATTGAATAAGCATTTCACCTTCACGCCAGTCGTTGAATTCATCTTGAAGAATGAAGTCCAAAATTCTAACGGTAGGCATGTCCGTTATTTCTGAAGTCGCGTTGCGGTGGTATGTGTAGGCAGCGATCTTGTGAGGAATGAGAACCCGGTAGACCCCGACCAGCTTCTCAATCGTCATAGCAGCCTCTTCGGGTTCAGTCATTGCGTCGATGAAGGCCACCATATGGTCATTAGCTGGAAGAGTCAGCCGGTCGGTCTTCATTTCTCGCAATTCGGGGAGGCGTTTATCGAACAAATCTGCGTGCCATGCATGGTGGTAACAGTGAGTCCCGAGACGCATTTTGACGTCAAGCTCTGGAACTGTGGCCACCCACCCACCGAGAGCTTCGAACAATTTCAGTTCGACCCATTTGTAATGACCTACACGCTTTGCGGTCTCATCAACATCAAATAACCCTGGGAGGGCACGTCGATCCCATGGAGCGAACGGCTCTCGGGGCCTCTTGGTTTCTGTCATCGACGTTCTTTCGCGTAGAGAAGCAGCTAACTGCTTGGTTGGTTCACTCGTGTCTTGAGAGTGCCGCTGAGCTTACAGTCCGTTAAGCCAGAATAAAAAGTCTGCAGATCTTGTTGGTTAACAGCCCTAGCGGTACCGGTTAGTTATGGGTAACCGGCGATCTTTTCCGAAGGCTTTGGCAGAGATTCGAGGACCTGGGGGTGACTGACGTCTCTTGTACTCCGCTAAATCTACGAGTCGGGTTATCTGCTCAACTATTTCTGGGTCATAGCCTTCTGCAACAAGTTCTGCAGCAGACCGATCTTGTTCCACATATGCCTCAAGCAACGGATCCAAAAGTTCGTAAGGCGGTAGTGATTGATCGTCGGTTTGATCTGGTCTCAGTTCTGCAGACGGAGGCTTACTGATCGATGCTTCTGGAATCCACGAGGAAGTCGTTTGACTATTCCGCCAACGACACAGTTCGTAGACGAGCAGCTTTGGGCAGTCTTTTAGCACCGCGAAGCCTCCCGCTGTATCGCCATAAAGCGTTGAATAGCCGACTGAGGTTTCGCTCTTATTCCCCGTTGTCAGAACCAACCAGCCCTTCTTATTTGACATCGCCATCAGCAATATCCCGCGCAGGCGACTTTGAAGATTCTCCTCTGTGAGGTCTGGGCTATGGCCACGAAAAACAGGCTCAAGCATGCTGGTCAATGCTGCGTACCCGGCCTCGATTGGAATCGTTTGAAAATCGATACCAAAGTTCCCTGCCAACTCAGCAGCGTCATCTTCTGATCCTCGGCTTGAGTACCGGGACGGCATCGATACTCCATGGACCCGTTCAGGGCCAAGAGCGTCAACGGCGATCGCTGCCACCAGACTTGAGTCCACTCCCCCCGATAAACCAATAACAACTTCGCTGAATCCGTTTTTGTTGACGTAATCGCGGGTGGCCAGCACCAGTGCGTTCCAGACTTCAGCGATCGTTTCGTCACCTTCTACGACCACAGGTTCTGCTATCGCACTCTTCGTCTTCTGTTTTGTTGAAGTGACGATTACCGGTAACCCGTCAGAGCTGCATTCGTCTACATCAAGGTCAACAAGTTGAACGGCTTCTTCAAACTGGGGAAGGCGAGCAACGAGTTCGCCCTGAGAATTTGCGACAAAAGAAGAGCCGTCGAAAATTAATTCGTCTTGGCCCCCTACCTGATTTACATACACAACCGGGATCTTGTGACTGGTAACCCGTTCAATAATCGTCGACGCTCGGTCCGCATCTTTGCCTCGTTGATACGGAGACGCGTTCAAGGAGATCGCTAAGCCCACGCCTGAAGTGATCTGGTCATTCAGGGGACCTTCGTCGAACCACTGGTCTTCGCAAATAGAAATACCGACCATCACACCGGCGATTTGGACGATTGGACCTGCTGAAGTGCCAGGTGAGAAATAGCGCTTCTCGTCAAAAACCGAGTAGTTAGGAAGCAACTGCTTTCGATAAATACCTTTGACTGCACCCTGATGGCAAACAGCAGCCGAGTTGTATATGTGTTGGCCTTCCTGCTCAGGGAATCCCACGACAGCGACAGCGTCGGAGGTGCGAGCTGCAATGTCTTCCAGCGCCGCACGTGCGTCCTCAAGAAAACGTTGTTTTAGAAGTAAATCCTCTGGTGGGTAACCGCATACTGCTAGTTCGCTAAAGACGACAACGTCGGCTTCGCGTTCAAGAGACTGATCATAAGCTTCGGTAATTGAGGCGACATTCGAGTCGAAGTCACCTAAACGAAAGTTGAGTTGCGCTAGGGCAACTCTGATCGAAGCCATGGGTATGAGGCTAGAAGCAGACAGAGGTCAACTGCGAAAAGTATTTGGGCGGGGCCGTTGGCCCCGCCCAAATCGTTAACCGAGATATTGCGTTATGCCAAAGCAGCGCAGCATGTGTTGGTCAACAGTGTTGCCACAACATACGGGTCAGCATTTGCATTAGGCCTGCGGTCTTCTATATATCCCTTACCGTCTTGGGCGACCTGCCATGGAATCCGTATCGATGCTCCTCGATCCGAAACTCCATAGCTGAACTGGTCAAACCTTTGAGTTTCATGTTCACCGGTCAAACGATCTTCGATTCCTATGCCATAGCCAGCAAGGTGTTCTTGTGGTTTGCCAGGTGCACCCATAGATTCAGCAGCCTTTTCAACGGCGTCATAGTTTTCACGCATGGCGTTGGTTGAGAAGTTGGTGTGCATACCAGCTCCGTTCCAGTCACCCTTCATGGGTTTCGCTTCGATGCTGATTTCCAAGCCGTGCTCTTCGCCTGCACGGTAGAGCAGGTAACGGGCCATCCAGAGGTGATCGCCAACAGCGACTGTGTCCACGGGACCTATCTGGAATTCCCACTGGCCGGGCATTACTTCAGCGTTTGTGCCAGATATCGCTAATCCGGCTTCGATGCACCACGTTGTGTGTTGCTCTACGAGGTCACGGCCGCGAATCTTCACAGCGCCGACTCCGCAGTAATACGGCCCTTGCGGGGCGGGGAACCCACCGGCAGGAAAACCAGCAGGCCAACCTGTGGCTGGATCTAGCATGGTGTATTCCTGCTCCAACCCGAACCAGGGTTCTTGGTCGCCATATTGGTCCAAAGCGGCTCGTGCTGCAGCGCGAGTGTTGGTTGGGTGCGGCGACATGTCCGATGTCAACAAGGTTTCGCATAGAACGAGGATGTCGTTGCCTCCGCGAATTGGATCAGGGCACTGAAATACGGGCTGTAGTACGACGTCGGAATTGTCGCCAGTTGCCTGATTCGTGCTTGATCCGTCAAAACCCCATATTCCGGGGTCATCACCATCTGCAAGGACTTTGGTCTTAGACCTGATCTCTGCGGTTGGTTCTGTTCCGTCAATCCATATGTATTCAGCCCTATACGCCACTGTGTTTACTCCTGTTAGAGGGGGCGGGATCGAAAGGCAAGCTAACAATTAGAATGACCTCAGCGCACCATTTTTCGACTAACCGAACGGTCGGGCCTTACTAATAAGCCCACAGACCCCTAGTTTTAGCCTCGTCATGCAATTGTGAAAGTCATGTAAACGGAACGCTTCAAGGTTTGATTTACAGCGAGAACCGCCAAGAATAGGTTCAGTGTTGTAAGCGCACGGCGCCACATGAGAAAGTGAACTCAGATGGAACGACCACAGGACTATGTGCAAAGACGTGTTGAGGAACGCGGGGTTCGTTTAGTTCGTCTGTGGTTTACCGACGTTCAGGGCCAGCTGAAGTCGTTTGCCATTTCTCCTGCTGAACTCGAAACTGCATTCGAGAGCGGCATGGTGTTCGATGGTTCTTCGATCGACGGTTTCAGTAGGGTCCGAGAAGAGGACATGGTCGCTCGCCCTGATCCAGCGACTTTCGAATTAATGCGCTGGGGTGGTAACGACGAAAATGCGGCTCGAATGTTTTGCGACATTGAACGAGCCGATGGGAGCGCATTCCCGGGTGACTCCAGGCAAGTGTTGCGACGCTCAATGGAACGAGCCCTTGCCCAAGGTTTCACATTTTTCACGGCTCCCGAACTTGAGTATTTCTTGTTCGAAGCAGACAGAAACGGTGATCCCGTTCCACTAGATAACGGCAGTTATTTTGATCTGACCACCGCTGATGTAGCGAGCAATATTCGTCGTCAAACACTGACAACTTTGGAGGCAATGGGGATCCCTGTGGAATATTCATTCCACGAAGACGCCCCGAGCCAGCACGAAATTGATTTGCGTTATACCGATGCCTTGACCATGGCGGACAATGTCATGACATTTCGTTTAATCGTTCGGGAAATAGCTCTCGAACACGGAGTGCACGCGACATTCATGCCTAAGCCGTTAACGGGTGTTCAGGGTTCAGGGATGCATACTCATCTGTCGTTATTTAGAGATGGGGTCAACGCTTTCCACGACCCGGAAAGTCCAGATGGCCTGTCTGATGTTGCCCGCGGTTTTATTGCTGGCCTCCTACATCACGCGCGAGAAATCACCGCTATCACCAATCAACTTGTGAACAGTTACAAAAGACTGGTAACCGGTTATGAGGCACCGGTAAATGTTTCGTGGGCCCGGGCCAACCGCGCCGCTCTTATACGAGTTCCCACAAGCCGCGAGGGCGGTGTTGATGACACGACTCGGATCGAGTATCGAGCGCCTGATCCTGCATGTAACCCTTACCTAGCTTTTGCGGTAATGCTCGCCGCAGGAATGAAGGGAATCGAACAGGGCTACGAATTACCACTTGAAGCGCCACCTTCGATGACCGGATTCACTGAACACGGCGGCTTAATCGATCAGGCTCAACTTCCCCAGTCATTAGATGAGGCGCTCGACGAAATGGAGAAAAGCGACCTTGTAGCTGACACTTTGGGCGATCACTTGTTCAGTTGGTTTCTTCGAAACAAGCGGCGTGAGTGGAACGACTATAAAGCCCAAGTAACCCCATTTGAACTTGACCGGTATTACTCAAGTTTGTGATGACCGTTCTAGCTATTTACCCCGCGGACCCAGCCCCTGAGCTAGCTCAGCTTTTAGATCTGAGCGGTTTCGTGTGGAAGGGCGTGGCCCAGCCATCTGATGTAGATCTCTTCGAACCCGACGAGGGGTGGGGTGGGGCGATAGTCCAACTGGGCGAGAACAGTGATCTTGGTTGGGGGATGCTTCGAGCCTTACGTAGGCGTGACGTTCCGGTGGCTCCACTGTTGTTGATGGTCAGGGGCAACGAATTGAACGAACTCGATCTACGTGACGATCTTTTTGACGATTTTTGCCTGGACCCGTTTCATCCTCGAGAACTCGAAGCTCGAGTTAGACACATGCTTGCCTCTTCGGGAGGTGATCTCAGTGGAGAACGGATCGAATACGGCCCATTGATTTTAGACCTGGAAACTTATGAAGCTTCGGTCAACAATCAGCCTCTGGATTTGACGTTCATGGAGTACGAGTTACTCAGGTTCTTGGCAGCGACCCCCGGAAGGGTGTTTACAAGAGAGGTCCTTCTCAGCAGAGTCTGGGGTTATGAGTATTACGGTGGCGCAAGGACAGTAGATGTTCATGTCCGACGGCTGCGGGCGAAACTTGGCGAAGAATACGCTGCCCTAATCCAAACCGTGCGAAGCGTTGGCTACCGCTTAGGTGAAAGTCGTCGCCGATAAGCGCCGAACATTCGCAAGGTCAGAATCTAGTAATTAGTTTCGATGAGGCTGCTGCCTTCATGCCGTGATTCAGCGTCGCCTTTCAGGGAGTTCCCTAACAAAGCAGCTACAGCAGCGAGGCTAAGGGTGATCATGAATGGGCTCAGCAGCAGAATTACAGCTATAGCTATTCCTCCGACCATGTTCTCGATGGTAGCCAGTTAACGACGTTAGTTACGACTTAGGTAAGCAATAAAACACCTAATGCTGTCACCATCGGATGATCAATCTGAGATGTGAGCTATCGCTTCAATTTCGACCAGACCACCAAGTGGTAACGCCTTGACGGCAATAGCTGAACGGGACGGTCGATGATCTCCAAAAGTTTGGGCATAGATCTCGTTTATGGTTGAAAAGTTTTCAATGTCGGTCATAAATACTGTGCACTTCACGACATTTTCGAGACTCAGGCCGTGTTGTTGGAGAACGCTCTGAGCATTGGCGAGAGCTTGGGATGTCTGTGCTTCAACTCCTTCGACTAACGAACCGTCGGCGAGACCCAATTGGCCAGACACGAACAGAAGATCGCCTGCCCGGTATGACGCTGAGTAATGAGCTACGGGTTTAGACACTTGGTACCTCCACGTACACGAAGTAAAGGGTTTGGGTCTGATTTATCCGGTTGGCAAATCAGGTGGACAACCCCGATTCAACCATGCGGCGGCGGCTACTGCGGCAAATACTGCCTCTCCCGCTGCGAGAACTTCGCCTTCGCCTACCGAAACTACCTCTATGTGAGGGCTGTCCGAAGAGCGAAGCACCCCAAAGGATCGAACTGTGAGATCTTGTACTTCTCCTGATAGGTCCACGCTCAGACTCTCTGAAGTCACCCAGCTGTAGGCCATGTGCGCTGCGCCTATGCAGTAGCTGCGAAACATCACCCAGTCGAGCGGCGTGCCACTATCAACTTCAATCCGGATTATTCCTTGATCGATCTCAGCTTGTGCACGCGCCCCCGAAGGAGCATGAACCCAATCATTTTGACCGCGAAGTCCTGTTCGAAGCATCTCGGCCTCAGCCCATCCAGCGCCTCTCAAAGCAAGCGAAGTTGGGGGACCGGGGATTTCTATCTGTTCGATTTCACAGGCGGGTAATACCGCTTGAATAACCTCCGCTACACCGGGCGTCTTGGCGACGCGGACAACACCACTCCCATCGGCGCGTAGTCCTGCAGCGATTGGGGGGCGTTTACTTCCGTAACGGACCACATCTTCTCTTGACCAAAGGACCCGCACAGGTAGACCGTTCTCCCGTGCGAGCAATTGGGCTCTTTCCGATACATCACTGTCAGTTTTCCCACCAAAAGCTCCCCCATTCGCTATTGGGTTAGACGGCTCACCGAGCGGGTCACACCATGACGCGTCAGTTTCCAGGTACGCCGGTTCCACCCACCCAGTTCGAAGAGTGAGTGACCAGTCCCCTTTGGGTAACTCCAACGGAGGGCTTGACTCCAAGCTGGTACGCCGACCTTGAACTTTGCCAGCACGTTCTCGAGCTTGGTGCAGTGTTTCCCCAACAACCCACCGCTCATCATTTCGAGTTGCCACAAGCGCCTGATCTGGGGGTTTGTCATCTCCAAAGCTCACTTCGCCCAGCACTACTTCCGGGCCCACAATTTGGTGCATCCCAGCTTCAAGGCTTGCTTGACGGGTCGCTAACTCGACATCTCGTTGAGGGTATTCAACTGAAACTTCGGCTGCTGCTTCTCTGATGGTTTGCCATCCGGTACAACGACAAAGATGAGCGGACAACAACCGATCTACTGTTTCTCGATCTCCAAGGTCGGCGCCCTTGCGTTCATGCCCTACGAACCGACAGACGATACCCGGAGTACAAAAGCCGCACTGAGAAGCCCCATGGGCCAAGAAAGCGTCTGCCCATCGTGCCCGCTCCGGTTCGGTTAGGCCATCGATAGTGGTGATGCTTCTGCCCGCAACGCGCCTCAGCGGCGTAACGCAGGCAACTCGGGGGGCGTTGTCGATCAACACGGTGCAGCAACCGCACTGTCCTTGCGGACTGCAACCATCCTTGACCGACCGATTCCCGAGATGGTCGCGTAACGCCCCCAAAAGGCTGTCGCCGTCATCTACGACGTCAACCTCTTGTCCATCAAGTTGGAATCGAATGAGTCGTTCGATGGGATTACCTCCATATCAGGAATAGGTCTCAACGCTTCAGATGAGAGCAGAGTTCAGGCTACGTTCCAAGGAGTGAATCGCAATATGTGGGACCCTCAGCGTGTTTCACGCAGAACTTTCTTATCACTCGCGGGTGGTGGCTTAGCCGCCACAGCCTTGTTGGCAGCATGCGGGACCCGGACAAAAAATCAAAGCGAACTTAAAGCAGCATCGAAATGGTTTTCTGACCAAACCGTTATCAGCAATCGGGGCCCTCAAAGAACAATCTGGTCATTCTCCGATGATGACGGCAATCTGGGCGGGCTTTCACCGGAATCGATTGAAGTGGAGATTGTTGATACTGACTTCCAGACAATTCTCACAACCACCGCACAACGCCATATTGACGGTGTCGCGATGCCTTACTACCCAGTGATCGTTCCATTCCAAAGATCAGGGATTCACGAATTTCGTTTCGATCTAGGAAAGCGAGGAAAGTACGTCGGCTACACAAACCCGGGAACAAAATCGCAGAGCCCGATCATTTGGCCCGGTGATCGTTTCCCGGCCCTGGTGACCCCCACCTCATCACGCCCCAGTGGTGTGAACCCCATTTGCACTCGAGAACCTTCATGCCCATTTCACGACATATCACTGGACGATTCAATTTCTTCGGAACGCGCAACTGTACTAATCGTGAGCACACCGGCGTTTTGTGGAACGAAATGGATGTGCGGTCCTGTATTAGAGAACTTGATCTCCCAAGTCGGATCAAATTATTCAGGATTCGATGTTATTCACGCAGAGGTGTATTCAAATCCAAGTACAGACGACCTAGGCCCGATTGCACCCGCGGTCATAAAAATGGGTGTCAATTACGAGCCTTTTATGTTCCTTCTAGACGAACAAGGTGTAGTCCTGCGACGACTTGACCATATTTGGGACAACGTCGAACTGAGGGAATTACTTTCGCTGATTTAAAAGGTTGGTTCTCAGCTGAAAGAGCTACCGCAGCCGCATGTTCGTTGAGCATTTGGGTTATCAATGGCAAACCCCGACCCCATCAGGCCATCCTTGAAATCCAACGTGGCTCCTTCGAGAAGTTGGGCGCTCATTGGATCCGAAACGACACGGACATCTCCATCTCCATCTCCGAAGAATTGCGACATGTCATCTGCTTCGGTTTCGCTATCAAAAAACATTTCGTAGCTGTACCCAGAACATCCGCCGGGACGGACTGCTACTCGGAGTGCCAAATCAATTTCGCCTTCGGCTTCGATTAATTCTCTAACTTTTTCAGTCGCAATATCAGTCAAGGCGATCATGTTTTGGGACCTCCGATTTTATCTATTTTCAATTGTAGCCAATACGCGACAGTGGATCACAACGAATGTCGTTACTAGCCTTATAAATGTGGATCACCAGCCTGTTGACGAAACTGAGATTCTTGGCGTCTTGCGCGGCGTGATGGATCCCGAGTTACACGACAATATTGTCGACTTGGGAATGGTGCGGTCTGTTTCCCTCGAGGGAGAGACTGCTCACATCACTATTGCGCTTACCACAGCTGGGTGTCCTCTCCGCGCAACCATAAAACGTGACTGCGAAACTCGGGTTGAGTCACTTCCTGGCATCAATGCGGTCCAGTTGCACTGGGACGAGTTGACGCCAGAAGAACGCACGCGAGTTATGGAACGCGCCCGACTTACCGCGCGCGACAACGCGGCCCCAAGTCAAATTCCGGCTCGCACTCGAGTTATTTCGATCGCTTCAGGTAAAGGAGGGGTGGGCAAATCTTCCGTAACGGTCAACATTGCTACCGCGTTGGCCGCTCGAGGTCTGACGGTCGGTGTTCTTGACGCAGATATTTGGGGTTTCAGTGTGCCAAGAATGCTGGGGGTCGATTCTCGGCTAAATGCCCGTCCCGCGAATTCGGGTGAAGAACGTGGGAAGATAGTCCCCGAAGAACGACCTGAGGGTCCCGGACTTCTAAAGGTCGTGTCGACTGGTTTGATGGTCGATACAGAAGAAACCGCTCTCATGTGGAGAGGCCTCATGTTGGCTAAAGCGGTTGAACAGTTTCTCCATGATGTGGATTGGGGTGACCTAGATTATTTGCTGATTGATATGCCACCGGGTACCGGTGATGTCCAAATGGCTTTAGCCAGGTTGTTGCCTCAAGCAGAGATGCTGGTTGTGACTACACCAGCTGTCAGCGCTCAAAAGGTGGCGATCCGTGTCGCTGACATGGCGAGACGCAGCCACATGCCTGTGCTGGGTGTGATCGAAAATATGTCTGCCTTTACAACCCCCGACGGCACCAGTTGGCCGCTTTTCGGTGAGGGCGGCGGTGAGCGCCTAGCCAATGAAATCGATGTGCCATTGCTAGGTTCCATCCCACTCGAAGCTGCTGTATCTACCGGCGGGGATACTGGTCAACCGGTTGTTACGTCAGATGGGCCGGCGAGCCGGGCATTCCATGAAATTGCTACACGCCTTTTTGAAGAAATCGCGCCGCCCCTGGATATGAACGCTTGCTCGGCGTCAGCAATCGCTGAAATACCCGTGTCGCTGAAAAGCGAAAAAACTTCTGATCACTGAGTTGAGCCATGCGGAGGGGGTTGAGCTAACGCTTCTTCGTAGCCAACTTCTCCGGGCATCAGCACTGAGGGAGAACCATCTTCGGAGATAACCAACGCGGGCAATAACTCCGGTATGTCGGTTAGCTCATCTGCCCACTGCATCACTTCATCGACTGACTCCAATTCCAAGAGCGGTTCAAGATTGGCGACTGTTGGCAAAATCATTTCGAACTTGCCGGCGTGGTGAAGTTCCATAGCCTCCTTGGGAGCGATCCAACAGCTCTCGACAGTTTCTCCTCCATCGTGTGCTGGGCGCTGTCCATATGGTGACCGCGCCACAAAAAACCGGGTATCGAATCGTCTCGGCGGGCCAATGGGAGTGATCCAATGACTGACGTAACGCAGATCATCGAAGTTCAACGACAGACCTTCAGATCGGCACAAGTCCATCACCGTAAGATCGCCAGCGTAAAGAGCGTTTCGGTGGCCTTGGAACCGCTGATGAACCTGTGGGTCAGCTAACGACAAGTCCTCCCCATCGATTCGCGCCAGTAACGCCCCTGCCTCTTCGAAACATTCGCGAATCGCGGCCACCCAATAAGCCAGACCACCGCTTTCGATCTGAAGTCGTTTTGAGGCTTGGCTGTCATCAAGTCCCGAAGAAACGGTCTCAACTTCGTGAGTTAATTGATCGTTGACATCCACGGCCCCGCCAGGGAACACGAACTGACCTGGAACAAATTCGCTTTTGGGGTTCCGTTTGAGCATGAAGGTTTCAAGACCTTGCTGCCCATCTCGAACCAGCATGACCGTCGCTGCCAGCCGAACTTCAACCGGTGTTGTCAATTGTCATTATCTCCAGATGCATCCCTGCCCTCGCTGGGAGGGATTTCGTTATCCCAGTCAGGCAGATTCGATGTTGTGAAGTTAGTTGCTATTCGCGAACGAAACTTTCGTCTCGCGACATTCAACACACCATTCCGCACTGGGGGAATCAACAAAAATAACCCGACGACATCGGTAAGAAATCCTGGAGTGAGCATCAAGGCACCCGCGAAAAGCACTGCCACTCCGGAAAAAATTTCATCACTTGGCATTTCACCGTTTCGTAAACGATCTTGAGATTTTCTGAGTAAACCAAGCCCTTGGTGTTTAACAAGCCATGCCCCGACGAGGCTGTCAACAATTAGCAAAGTCACCGTATTCCAAGCCCCCACCGCCTGACCGACTTGAATAATGAGCATGAGTTCAAGGATCGGTACTACAACGAAAAGAACGAAAAGAAGGACCACTTGTTTGATCCTAGTGACGGTACCTAGGGCGAATCGAACTCGGGCGGACCTATCCTCTTATCGTGCGACCACCATCAGTTGATGCGTTATCCAGATCTCTGTCAGACATAGATCTCCCATCTCCTCTGCTGGTCGAAGCTGCTCGCACTGCTATCAGCAACAACGATCCAGACTCGGCTCGAGAAGAAGCGCTCAAATTGAAACGAGCGCTTTTAGGCCCAGCTATCAACGCGACCGGGGTATTGCTTCACACCAATCTCGGTCGGGCGCCATTGGGGTACCAGCAGGCACCACAAGCAACAAATCTCGAATTCGATTTGGCCACGGGCAACCGTGGCTCACGAAATGACCATGCAGCCAATTTGATCTGCAAATTAGGCGGAGCAGAAGCAGCTCTTGTAGTGAACAATTGTTCTGCCGCTGTGACGTTGGTACTTGCAGCTCTCGCGCGTAACCGGGCCGTTGCTGTTTCCAGAGGAGAGCTTGTTGAAATCGGAGGAGGCTTCCGAGTGCCGGATGTCATGGCCGAGTCCGGCGCTCAACTGATTGAAGTGGGAACTACTAACCGCACCCGTATTGCTGACTATCAAGCAGCCCACCGGTTACATGACGCTGCTCTATTACTCAAGGTCCATCCATCAAATTACAAAATCAGTGGTTTCACCGAAGAAGTTTCGATCGGGTCGTTAAGCGATGTTGGTCCTCCGGTTGTTGCAGATCTTGGGTCCGGGTTTATCGACGAGGCATGCCACTGGTTACGTGATGGGAAACCCTCTTGGCTCCGTGATGAACCTGCTGTGAAACAGACATTGGAAGCGGGAGCTGACTTAGTAACTTTTTCATGTGACAAGCTATTTGGGGGTCCTCAAGCGGGAGTTATCGCGGGACGAAAGGATCTCGTAGCAGCTTGTGCTAGCCACCCTCTCATGAGGGCATTCCGACCCGGGGCGTTGGTACTAAACGCCCTGCAGCAGACAGCTTTGGCTTATCTTCGTCGCGAAGGGGACGCAATTCCTTTCTGGCGTATGGCTCAAATTCCAGTGGCAGACCTTGAAGCTCGCGCTGAGGCTCTCGGAGTTGGTAGCCCTGTCCACACAATGTCTATGACGGGTGGAGGTTCACTACCTGGAGAAGAATTCCCATCTGCAGGAGTGGAAATAGAGGGAGATGTGTCCGAGGCTCTCCGTAATGCTGAGGTACCGGTGATAGCGAGAGTTCGAGATCATTCAACAGTGCTAGACCTGCGAACAGTTAACCCCGATGACGATGCTTTGGTGGCAAAAGCCGTTGCCTCCTCTATTTGACCAATGCACGTAATTGCGACAGCAGGGCATGTCGATCACGGTAAATCGACGCTCGTACGCGCGCTCACAGGAACTGACCCTGACCGACTTGCTGAAGAAAAGGAACGAGGTCTAACTATCGACTTAGGTTTCGCATTCACGACCCTGTCGTCAGGCCGCAAGTTGTCCTTCATTGATGTTCCTGGACACATCAGATTTATTAAGAACATGCTCGCCGGTGTGGGTGCCGTTGATGCCTGCATTTTCGTTGTTGCAGCAACCGAAGGGTGGAAACCTCAATCAGAAGAGCATCTTCGCATTCTCGAACTATTGGGAATCAGTCACGGGCTGATAGCTCTCACTCAAATAGGTCTGGTTGACGATGAACTCGCTCAGCTCGCCCACATGGATATTGAAGAGAAAACCGAAGGAAGTTTCCTCCAGGGCGCCCCAGTCATAGCTGTTGACAGCTTGGATGGCACTGGCATTGATGAACTCAGAGAAGCCTTAGATGCTCTAACGGAAGACGCTCCGACGGCTACAAACACTAAACGACCGCGTTTGTGGATCGACCGTTCATTTGCTGCAACCGGTGCAGGAAGCGTGGTCACTGGCACATTAACCGGAGGTCGCCTTCGAGTCGACGACGAATTAGTTCTCGTACCCGGTGAAAACCGGGCGCGGATTCGAGCAATACAAACACAAGGCGAACCACGCACCAAGATTGACCCTGGTCACAGGGTCGCCCTCAACCTAGCCAATGTCGATCATCAAGTCTTGGGTAGGGGCGTTGCCCTGATATCAAGTGACCAATGGCATCGAACAAGAAAATTTGATGCCGACATCAATGTGCTCGCGAACCTCGATCACGAAGTTTCCCGACGGGGAGCCTTCTCTCTGTACATAGGTTCTGGGGAATGGCCGGTGAGCATCCGGGTTCTGGGTCCCAACCCACTTGCTCCAGGGTCAGAGGGGCAGGTGAGGGTCTTCCTGCCTGAAGAATTACCACTACTTCCCGGCGACCGGTTCATTCTCCGCGAGTCGGGGCGTGACGAAACTATCGGCGGAGGACAAGTACTTGATGTGGACCCCATAGTTAAAGCTTCCGAAGCCCAGCCTGACCTCTCAGTGGACCGAGTAGTAGCCGAGCGAGGGTGGATCAAAGTAGATGAATTGGAGCGCCTTACTGGAGTAGCCACACAACCCGTTTTAGGGGACTGGGTCGCGCCACCATCGGTGGTTGCGGCTGCGGAACAAGAAGTTCGTTCCCTAATCGATCAAGCCGGGCCAGTGGGTCTAGATGTTGCATTGCTAAACGAAATAGAACGGCTGGTAGTGGTCAGTCTCGACGGTATCGACGTACTCGAAGGCAGAGCACGACCCTTGGA
>Ga0208765_1000139_pt1 | contig 44748 bp, 44 predicted proteins | sample ETNtaG_2_FD_185783 | JGI IMG/M metagenome (GOLD analysis project Ga0208765, IMG submission 185783) | Marine microbial and viral communities from oxygen minimum zone, Eastern Pacific Ocean - ETNP201406SV203 (SPAdes) (version 2) | ecosystem: Environmental > Aquatic > Marine > Oceanic ...
GGGATGGTGAATTTGAAAAGGTCGCGAGCGAACTGGCAGTGGGTGAGATCAGTACAGTGGTTCAAACTGGGGCCGGTTTTCACCTCCTACAGTTGGATGCGCGACGGACCAGGAATATGAGTGCTCGAATCAAACGCAGTCACGCCCGGCAGCAGGTTCGCACGCGAAAGGTTAACGAGAAATATGAAGAATGGCTCGGCGAAATCCGGGATATAGCCTACATTGAGTATCGTGTTGCACAGGACGATCTGTAACCCACCGAACACCTCGTTCGAAATGCACAGTGGGTCACAGATAGTTCTGGTCTTCGATTAGCGGTTACCAGTAAATTCAGGGTAGGCTTCGAGGCCGCATTCACTGACGTCCACGCCACGGTACTCGTCATCTTCACTCACTCGTAGACCGGCCAGTATTCGAATCACGCCCCACGTCAAGAGGCTGGCCAGGAATACAAATGCGAATATCACACCAATTCCAATCAGTTGGGCGTTCAAGTTGATGTCCGAGTTAGTCAGTGGTACGGCCAGCAGACCCCAGATGCCGACGGTGCCATGAACCGAGATTGCGCCCACTGGGTCATCAATCCTGAGACGGTCCAGGCCAAGAACGGAGAAGATGACGATAATGCCGCCAACGGCGCCAATCAGTGTCGCCAGCAGCGGAGAAGGGGTGAGGGGTTCAGCAGTTATCGCGACCAGACCCGCGAGCGCGCCGTTGAGTACCATCGTCAAGTCGGCCCGGCCAAGAACAAGACGTGCGGTGATCAGCGCAGCGATCACACCGCCGGCTGCAGCTGCATTGGTATTGACAAAAATTGCGGCCACTGCGTTAGCTTCACCGGCATTGGAGATGATCAGTTCAGAGCCGCCATTGAAGCCGAACCACCCGAGCCACAGGATGAAGGTGCCGAGTGTGGCCAGCGGCAGGTTGGCGCCGGGCAGGGCATTTATCTTGCCGTCCTTGCTGTATTTGCCTTTACGGGCGCCAACCAGGATGACACCAGCAAGTGCGGCCGTTGCTCCTGTGAGGTGAACCACGCCGGAACCGGCAAAGTCGCTGAAGCCAAGTGTGTCTAGAAAGCCGCCACCCCACTTCCAGTAGCCCTGCAGGGGGTAGATAAAACCCGTCAAGATTACGCAGAAAGCCAAGAATGGCCACAGTTTCATCCGTTCAGCGACCGCACCCGAGACGATAGACATGGCTGTGGCTACAAAAACCACCTGAAAGAAAAAATCAGCCCGACCTGAATAGTAGGCACCATCGTACCAGGCCTCGCCTTGGACGGACAACACTGACGCGACCTCGTGATCGCTACCAAGAAGGAACGAAAGGCCAGGCAATACTGAATTGAAGACCTCAGCCGGGTACATGATGTTATAGCCCACGAGCATGTACATGGTGCATGCAATCGCGTAAAGGGCAACGTTCTTGGTCAGAATTTCGGTTGTATTCTTCGCACGCACAAGCCCTGCTTCCAGCATGGCAAATCCAGCCGCCATCCACATGACAAATGCGCCCATGACAAGGAAGTAGAAAGTGTCCAGGGCATATCGAAGGTTCATAATATCTTCCATCTAAAGTTCTCCTGTAATGAGTTCTGTACTGAGTCGGTAAATTCCCTAAAGCGCCTCAGGGCCTGTTTCACCGGTGCGGATACGAATCGCCTGTTCAATCTCAGAAACAAAAATCTTTCCATCTCCGATCTTGCCGGTCTGTGCCGCTGTTGTTATCGACTCAATCACCCGATCGACTAGATCAGACGGGACAGCAACCTCGAGTTTTATCTTGGGCAGAAAGTCCACGGCATACTCTGCGCCGCGATAAAGTTCCGTGTGCCCCTTCTGTCTACCAAAGCCTTTAACTTCCGTAACGGTCATGCCTTTTATTCCGATTTCGGATAAAGCATCCCGAACGTCATCCAGGCGGAAGGGTTTTATAACCGCCATGATCAGTTTCATATCAATCTCCTGTGTTTAACGCCTTAAGTGTGTCGCTGGCGCCGAATGCGCTTTGTTCACATCTATACCTCAAGCAATTTTCGTGCCAGACCCCTAAGTCGGCATTTCCGGGATGGATTGGCGAATTTGGTAGGGTGAACCCAGATTTCTTAACTTAGACCGGTCCGTCTGGAGGCAGTCCTGCACCGGATCGGTGCAGTGATAAGCGGAGAACCGATTTTGGTACAATGAGAACAGTGATAATTGCTCCTGCCTATTGTCTTGATGTGCGACTGGAGAAGTACCAGTGATGCCTTTACGGAAAATTGCCGACGCTATTGTTGATGTGCTGCCCAAGGATATTGCCAAAGATGTTCGCGGCAACACGCGGGTTATGGTGCAATCTGCTCTTGAAAAAATGGATCTGGTCAGTCGTGAAGAACTCGATGTCCAGGAAAAGGTCCTGCAGCGAACACGGGAGAAGCTCGAGGCTTTAGAAGTCCGGATTACTGAACTCGAGCAGAAACTGAGTACGCCTTCCGACTAGCCCGCACCGTACTTTTCACCCTGGCTATATACCAGCGACGGGAATCTGTGGGGTGTTTTAGGGGCTCGTTGACATCAATGCATCAGCTTATTGGTCAGTACGCGCCATCGTTCACGAAGGGTATCCGCATCGGTGTACCCGGTACTCAACACTTCCAAACGATTTCCATCAGTCGTGTCCTGCTGATGCCAGATTACTGTCGGGAACCCTGACACCCCGAGTGACCGGACTTGGTTCAACTCTTCTCTAAAAATTTGTTGCACAACTGAACTGCCAAGATCTTCTTGAAACTGCACCGGGTCAAGTCCAATTTCTTTGGCAAGAGCGATTAATGTTTCGTAATCCGATGGATTTCTAGCATCCAGGAAGTAGGCTCGCTGAAGCGCTTCATAATATCGTTCGCGCGAGCCAGTCAATTGTAGACCGGCGGTGATTACCGCGCGGCATGCAGGATAGGTTGAGCGGCGAGGCTGACACACGGCCCAGAACTGATGATTAAATTTGGCTCCGGTTCGATCAGCGACTGATCGCCACGCGCTTTGAATATAGGTCTTGGTTTTCGTGTCCATCGGTTCATCCGAATCGGGTGCGAGTCCCCCCATCAAAAATTTAATAGTCACCGATGATGGTATCTCTCTGACGAATGACTGCCATGCAGACCGAAAACCCCAGCACCAGCTGCACATCGGATCGACAATGAGGTAGAGCAGTGGCTGCATTACGCTTGAGGTCTGAATTCAGCGGAAGGTTAATCTGGTGACGGTTTATCTCTCCCAGTGTGCCCGGAAGATGATTGATGGTGTGTTAATCCGGAATCTTGGTCGACTGCCATGCGACCATCTGCCAACTGCCGTTCAGTCTGCAGTAAACGTCGAGAAATCGCACTTGGAACTTAAGATCTCGGTCATTGGCCATGACATGCAACTTAGCGTGTCCTGTCACTACTGCTGTATCCCCGTAGTCTCGAATGTTTACGTCATCTCGTTCAAGGGATACATATCGAGTCCGACCTGAGGTTACATTACCGATAAACTCGGCTTTAGTTTCAACCCGAGCAGTCGAATGGGTATAGATCAAATCATCAGCCAGGACCGCGTCTAGCGTAGCCTCATCGCCCGCAATCATTGCAGCTATACGTTGATTTTCCAGTTCGATAATCTCATCCATTGTTGATTTCTCCGTTAAGCAGAAGTTGGTTTACCATTCGATCCCTTCGGGTCTGAGACAAGTGTGACATAAGTCGGTATACCACACGTACGATTCAGAGTGGCACAGGACGGCTCGTGATGTACCGCTAAGTCGTGGATAGTGGTGAATGACGTGCATATCTGGCTAATTCGGCAACCGCATCAGCAACAAGTGTCCAGTGCGGGGCAAGCAGGCAGTGCCCCATGTCCTCAATGATCATCAGTCGGGCATTCGGAATCGCAGCGGCTGTGGCTTGGCCGGAGCTGACGGGTATGAGCGGGTCTGCAGCACCATGGATGATCAGTGAGGGTAGCGTGAGCCGTGACAGGCCGGATATCCGATCGCCACTGGCGCGCGCGGCTGCCATCTGAAACGACCATCCCGACGGATGGTAGCAGCGGTTAAAGCTGCGCTGGAGAATCTGTCTGATATAGGCTTCATCAAAATGGGGGCCGCTGGTCGCTCGGTAACCTTCAACCTGAAGGTCGACATAGGTTTCCGGGTTGTTAAGATCCAGGGTGAGAGATTTGCTCACCGCCTCAGCTGATAACTCGTCATTAGAGACGGTCATCCGTGGCCTCGGGGCAGACATGATGGAAACCAGTGAGCGTACGCGTTGTGGAAATTCGATAGCCAGGGTTTGGGCGATCATCCCACCCAGTGACACACCCATCATGTGGGCAGTCTCGATTTCCAGGGCATCTAGGATGCCGATCGTATCTTCTGCCATATCCGACAGGGAATAGGGGGCATCGACCTCCTTGGATCGTAGAATTTCTGATACGGGTTGGGCGGGGCCGGACGTTTTAGAGCTTAAACCAACGTCCCGGTTATCAAATCTCACAACCTGGAAATTCCGGTCAACAAACACCTGGCACAGTTCATCGGTCCAATAGACCAGTTGGCTGCCAAGACCGGATATCAGTACCAGGGTCTCATGTGCCGGTTTGCCGAGAACTTCATAATAGATGTTGGTGCCCGCGTTGTAGGCTGTTCCTGCTTTGATGTTCATGTGTCCATTGACTTTTCAGACAACGCCAAAGCTTGATGGCAGAAGCATTGTTGGTCAGATATTACGGTCAGCGTCTTTCCAGAAGTGCTCTCTCAGTTTGCGCTTAAAAATCTTGCCGCTGTCTTCACGCGGCAGGTTGTGCCGGAATTGGATAACACGGGGTATTTTGTATCCCGCGAGATGCTGTTTGAGGTAAGCACGCAGTGCCGATTCTTCACAGACCTGACCGTCAGCAGGTTCAATAAGCGCAAGGACCTGTTCACCATACTCGTCGTCGGGAATACCCAAAACCGCACAATCATGAACACTGGGAAAGGCCAGTAGGACTGACTCGATTTCTGCGGGATAAATATTGACCCCGCCAGAGATGATCATGTCGCGGACACGATCACACAGGTAGAGGTAGCCGTCCTCATCGAGGTAGCCCAGATCGCCGTTGGTGATCAATCCATCTCGTTCAATCGAATTTCGCTTTTCAGGATCGCCGTGATAGGTAAATTCCGGATAGTCATGGCGTCGCATGAATATCTCGCCGACTTCATGAGTCGCCGCTTCACTACCGTCAGATTTAAGAATCCGCAACGTGGTGTTACCCACTGCCTGGCCAACACTTCCAGGATGACTCAGCCATTGTGCGCTGTTGCAGTGGGTGATAACGCCACTTTCAGTACTGCCGTAAAATTCGTGGATTACAGGACCCCACCAGTCGATCATGGCGTGCTTTATGGAGGGCGGACACACTGCACCTGCGTGGATAACGTGTTCGAGGCTCGACATATCGTACTGAAGTCGCTGTGATTCAGGCAGTTTCAACAATCTGACAAACATGATTGGTGCCAGGAACATGCCAGTGATGCGGTGACGCTGAATCAGTTGGAGCAATTCGAGCGCATCGAATCGGGGTTGAAGCACCATGAGCGTTCCGGTATCCAGAGCAACCCGTGCAAAATGAATTGGCGCCGCGTGATAGAGAGGCCCGCAGATAACCACGCGCATACCGGGACGGTTGCCCAGAACCGGTGGTTCGGCGCTACGTAGTTGATTAGCCTGCTCAGTACTGGCCGCTTCCCGTCGTACACCTTTGGGTCGGCCCGTCGTTCCAGAGGTGTACATCATTGCTGTCGGTACAGAATCGAGCTGTAGATTTCTTGGCGGATAGTTCGAGAGCCAGTTTGACCAGGATTGCATGTCGTTTGGCACTTGGCAGAGAATCGGGTCGATTGCATAGGCTGCCTGGATGGCTGGTGGCGTCTCGATTACCAGTACCAGTAGTTCCTCGGGCAGTTGATCCTGTATCGCCTGGAGCAGATCCGCATGCACCACCAGTGCTTTGGCATTGCTGTCCCGCAGTACGTGGAGTACTTCGTCAGGTGTGAAGTGCCAGTTGATCGGTACGCTGTAGGCTCCGAGCCGTTGTGCGGCCGTGGTGACCTCAAAGAAAGGAGGATCGTTTCGCATCAATAGTGCAATCGAATCATTTCTGTTGAGGCCGAACTGGGCCAGGCCGGTTGCTGCTCGCGCACCCCGGTCGACTATGTCGATCCAGGGGTAACTGGTATCGCCCAGTATGAGAGTGGTGTGTGTAGACAAAACAGGATCGGAACGGCTGGTCGCCTAGCGGCCACCATCGCACAGGAGCAACTGACCAGTGATGTAGTTCGATTCAGGGATACATAACAGGTAAACCGCACCAGCGGCCTCCTCAGCAGTACCACCGCGACCGAGGGACATTCTAGAACCGGCAGCCTCGAGCACTGCCCGCTGCACACCGACCGGAATCTGATGCCCCTCGATGTCAATGCTGGCGGCATCTGTATCCAGTGCCTGAGTAAGACGGGTATGCACAAGGCCGAAGGCAACAGCATTGACATTGACTTTGTAGCGCCCCCACTCCCGCGACATTGCCCGGGTCAGACCCACGATTGCTGCCTTGGCAGATGAATAGTTGGCCTGGCCGGCATTACCGAAAACACCTGACGTGGATGAGATATTCACAATCTTTCTGAAAATCTCGCGATCCTCGGCTTTTTCACGTTTGGCTGCTTCTCGAATGGGTCCGGCTGCGGCACGCAGAATCCTGAACGGGGCCGTCAGGTGAACATCGAGGACGGCCTGGAACTGTTCGTCCGTCATTTTCTGAATAACGTTGTCCCACGTATACCCCGCGTTGTTGACGATGATATCTGGTACGCCCCAGGTGTCCACGGCCGTCGCGACGAAGCGCTCAGCAAACCCGGATTCAACGACACTGCCGGTGCAACTCACGGCTTCAGCGCCAGTAGCGCGCAGCAGCTCAAGCGTTTCCTGGGCCGGCTCTTCATCCACATCGTTCACCACGATCCGTGCACCTTCGCTCGCGAGTTTCAATGCGATGCAGCGGCCGATGCCACGACCGGATCCTGAAACCAGTGCGACTTTTCCATCTAATTTGTTCATGCTGTCTCCAGTTATTTCAGTTCGCCAATGTACATTTTCCATTGCGGATAACGGTTACATTCCGTTCAGCAACCCGGCACTCGAACGAAACAATATGATTATCCCGCCAAATATCCGTGATGATCGTCTCACCGGGATAGACAGGAGCCGAAAAGCGGACGTCAAAACCCGTGATCAATGTGTGATCGTAATTACAGATGGATTTGAGTACCGCCAGGCATGCCGTACCGTAGGTACACAAACCGTGGAGTATCGGTACCGGGAAGCCGACGTTGTTGGCCAGTTCCGGATCAGCATGCAGTGGATTTCGGTCACCGTTCAACCGGTAAAGAAGGGCCTGGTCGTCTCGTGTTTTGATGGCACAGGTTGTGTCAGGTCTACGGTCAGGTATCACATGAGGTTGAGGTGACGATGCAGTTGAACCACCAAATCCGCCATCTCCACGAGCAAATATACTGCTGGTCGCGGTAAAGAGTGGCGAGCCGTCAGACTTCGAACGGGCCGTGGTTTCGGTATAGATCAGTGCACCTTTGGCCTTGCCTTTGTCAAAAGCTTCAATCACCCGGGCGTCTGCGATCAATTCCGATTCTGCTGGCAGTGGCTGATGAAGTCGCAGATGCTGTTCGGCATGCAAGACCTTTGTATAGTCAAAGCCGCAATTCATCAGCAGCGGGACTCGGGCAAGCACTGAAGCCATTGTCGGTATTGTTTTCAATGGATTTTTCTCAAACACAAAATCGAGTTCGGTGGTATTCATTGGATCGCGGCCCATACCGACAGACAGGGCGTAAAGCATGGCCTCACGGTCCCCGTATCGGACTACGTTACCAGTCGATTCCAGTGTCAGCAGGTGGTTGTAATCAATAGCCATCTTTAGTTTCTCCTAACGTGCAGCAATAAATTCTTCAATTTTGTGTGGTCCATTAACAAAATATGGGTGATGCGTATAGCCGATGCGGTATACCGAGGGCGTCGACAATACCCGCTCGATTTAGATATATCATCTGACGGGTATTATCTGAAGCGAAATACGCAGAAATAAGGGGTGTTTCAGAATTCAACACAGCTTAGTTGCTGACCATACACCGACAGGCTATGCTCTATTGTGTTGGTAATATCGGTTTGTACCTTTTTGCAGGATCATTAACGGAGGATAACAAAATGTTTAGAACAAAGTTTCGTCACATAATCGGCGCAACCATGGTTACGGCTATGGCGTTTGGCAGCGTTGGTGTTGCTTATAGTGCCGACAAGGTAGTTTGGAATTTTAATGTCTGGGGCGGGCAACGTGCTTTCACAAAGGGTGTCGAAATAATCAAGGAAAAGCTCGAGGCCGTTGGGAATGGCAGTTTCGAACTGAAAATCAACTATGGGGATGCGCTCGGCCCTAAGAAGCAGAATCCAGAAAATATCAAAGTCGGTGCATTCGAGGCAGGCCAGCTTTGTGTTGGTTATTATCCTGGAAAATTCCCGCTGCTTTCGGTTATGGAACTGCCTTTCCTGTTACCGCGGGATATAAGCGCGCGAGCAAAAGTGGAGATGGCTGTTCTTTCCCATCCGGACATCGTCGCGGAGTTATCAGATCGCTGGAATTCCAAATTTTTCGGCCCCGCTTTTTTGCCGGCATATGAGTTCATGGGCAATAAAAGGATTGAAACTACTGACGACATGAAAGGCGTGAAAATGCGAATTTCAGGTCTAAATGCAAAGGCATTACAAGTCTTCGGTGCAGTTCCTACGATGGTCACAGCCACTGAAGGTTATAACGCGCTTCAACGTGGGACGATTGATAGCTTTGGTTTTCCCTATTCGTATGCATTTGGATCTTACAAGCTATACGAAGTTTCGAAATACGTGACCGAAGGATTAGCCATGAGTGGGTTTATGTGCCTGCAGACCGTCAACATTGATGCGTGGAACAAGACACCTCAGGCTGTGCGGGATGCGTTGCCTGCAGCTCAGGAAGCTGCAATTGCCGGGATGATAGAAGCTTATGCGGCAGCTGATAAGAAATGGCGTCCAATCTTCAGGGAGAAATTAGAAGTTGTTGAGGTTGATCCCGCAACGCGGGCTAAATTGGCCGAGGGCGCGGGCAAGATCTGGGCTGAATGGACGAAGAAACATGACGGTGAAGGCCGTCCCGCCAGCAAAATTCTCAAGTTCGTCCAGGAGCAGGTTAGCAAAGCGTCTGGGGGCTGAACACAATCTCTATGAATAACGCTGTCTAGGTAGTTCCTCGTTGCACGAACTCCTACTTATATTCTGCATTATCCTTGCGGTCGGGGCTGTAATCACAGCCCTGGCCGTGAAGGCTGCCGCTCTATTGTTTTTGATCGAGCGATATCTGACGTATGCCTCGGCGGCAATAATTATTGGCGTTATGTGTTTTGTCGGTGCAGAAGTTTTCATGCGATATGTTCTTAATTCCCCGATTCCAGGTCATCTGGAAGGTTCCGAATTGCTGGTATGTATCATAGTGTTCTTCGCCGTTTCTTATACGCAGTCTCTTAAGGGACATGTGGGAATGACCCTCATTATTGATTCGCTTCCCGATAAGACCAAGAATATTTTAGAGATTATTACGCTGCTGCTTTCCGTTACCACATGTGCGGTTCTTAGTTATTTCAGTTTCAAGTACGCCTATAACTGTTGGGTCATCGGTGATATCACGATGTCGCCCCCGTTTTTTCCTGTTTGGCCCTCCGCTTTGGCAATCCCCATTGGATACATGCTCCTTTCGATGCGTATGTATCTTCAGGCGTTACATTTGATTGTGCCTAATTACTATCCCGCGAACGAAATTATGGATGAATCGGCACTGTTTACAGACGAAGTAACCAATTAAGTAACTTCAGAAACTAGGTATTGTTAGTGGATCCCATCTCACTTGGTTTGATTGCGCTGGTTGCATTAACCGTTATGCTTTTTTCGGGTATGCGAATAGCGTTCGCAACAGCAATTTGTGGGTTTGTTGGCTTGTGGGCTTTGCGCGGCTATGTGCCTGCTGCCAGCCTGGCCTCGACCGTAGCTCACGGTCATTTGACGAGTTATTCGCTGTTGGTGCTTCCATTGTTCATCATGATGGGATTTTTTGCGTTCTTTGCCGGTATTACCCGTGACTTGTATTGGGCTGCGCGGCAGTGGCTTGGTCACCTGCCGGGCGGACTTGCTATCGCCACTGTATTTGGTTCGGCTGGTTTTGCCGCGGCCTGTGGTGCGTCGACTGCTTCGGCGGCAGTGATGGGCAAGATCGCATTGCCAGAACTGAAGAAGTTTGGGTATGACGACAAGGTCGCTACCGGTGCTGTCGCCGCTGGCGGGACAATGGCTACCATGATCCCGCCGTCAGTTCTTATGGTTATTTATGGTTTTATAGCAGAAGAGTCCATTGGCGCACTGCTTCTCGCAGGGATTCTTCCGGGCCTGATGGAAGCTGTTAGTTACGGATTGATGCTCTGGGTTCGTTTCAAAATAAATCCGGAACTTGGTCCTCCGATTAGGGGCATTACGTGGTCTGAACGCTTTAGATCTTTGAAGGGTGTTTGGGGGATGGTTGTTTTGATCATCCTGGTGATGGGCAGCATATATACAGGCTTGGCTACTCCGACAGAGTCTGCTGCAGTGGGCGCTATCGGTGCATTCTTAATGGCCTTGCCTCGACTGAACTGGAGATCCTTCAAGGATACGATGTTAGAAACAGCCAAGACGTCGGGAATGATATTCGCCATCGTTGCGGGCGTTCTTATTTTTGTACATTTCCTGGGCTTTACCGGCATGCCGGGAATTATTGCCGAAAGCATTATAACTTTGGATATATCGCCGACGCTTGTATTGATTCTTATCCTATTGCTTTATCTTTTCTTAGGCATGTTCTTGGACGGTATCGGCATGCTTTTGCTGACTGTGCCGCTGGTGCTGCCCACAATACACCACCTCCATGAGTCAACAGGAAACGAGTTATTTAATCCAATTGTTTTCGGTGTACTGGTGATCAGGATGATCGAGATTGGACTAATCACCCCACCCGTAGGTCTGAACGTTTACGTGTTGAAGGGTGTGGCACCCAAAGTCAAAATGGGCGATATTTTCAAGGGCTGTGGTTGGTTCGTGGTGGTGGATTTAATCAATGTTGCCATTCTGATAAGTTTTCCGGCGATCATCTTGCTAATTCCCACAACGATGATTAGATAACACCGCGTAAAAGACTCACTAATATCCGTTTTTGTTACAGAAGTTGCGGTTGTCGCGCTGTTTATTCTTTTTCCAGAATTGCGATCATTCTTCTGCACCTGATGGTCAAGGAGCTTTAGTCGTTTTTGCTTAAGGATTGATTCCGGTTCGAAATCCGACTGTGACCTGGGTTACAGATTCGACACCGGAACCGGATGTAGGGTCAAGTATCTTGGGTTCACGGATTCGGCAGAATGTCCTTAGCGATCGTACGTACACGTGCCAGCTGTGGTCTCGCGGCGCCCGTAGTTACTGTAGAGGTGCATCTGTCCAACGGGTTACCCTCATTTTCGATTGTGGGCCTACCTGAAACCGTGGTGAGAGAGAGTCGAGAGCGGGTGCGTAGTGCACTGCTCACCTCTGGGTACAACTTTCCGGCTCGACGGATCACGGTGAATCTTGCACCTGCTGACCTGCCGAAAGAGGGTGGACGATTTGATTTGCCAATTGCACTGGGTATTCTGGAAGCGTCTGACCAGCTTCCTGTCCGATGCCTGAATGCACTGGAGTGTGTCGGGGAGTTGGGCCTTGGTGGCGAGTTAAGACCAATTCAAGGTGCACTGGTCCTCAGTCGAGCAGTTTCGCAGGAGGAGCGAACTTTGGTTCTTCCTGCTGCTAATGTCGAGGAAGCACTGCTGGTGGCTGGTGCCAAGGTGCTGTCGGTCAGCCACCTGACGGAGCTCACGGCTCATCTGTCCGGACGTCGTGTTTTGCCATACACACGCCCGGAGCCATCTAGAACGTTCAGCATCACCGGGCCCGATATGGCAGACGTTCGGGGTCAGTATCTGGGGCGACGTGCACTCGAACTGGCTGCAGCCGGTGGACACCACCTACTGCTGGTCGGCCCACCAGGATGCGGCAAGACGATGCTTGCACAACGTTTGCCCGGCCTGTTGCCATTGATGACTGAGGAAGAGGCACTGGAGAGCGCCGCCACCTTTGCATCATCTGCGGGAGGCGTTAATCCAGACCTCTGGCAGAATAGACCCTTTCGTACTCCGCACCATGGTGTCTCTGCCGTGGCCTTGGTGGGCGGGGGTGCTAAAGCTTTACCCGGCGAAGTATCTCTTGCGCACCATGGAATTCTTTTTCTGGATGAGTTCTGCGAGTTTGATAAGCGAGTACTGGACCAGCTGCGAGAGCCACTGGAACAAGGCTCTATCACGATTTCACGGGCACGCCGGACAGTCCGCTATCCCAGCCGTTTCCAGCTGGTGGCAGCGATGAACCCCTGTCCGTGTGGTTATTATGGAGATCCTTCAGGTCGTTGTCGTTGTACTGCACAGCGGGTCACACGTTACATGGATCGAATCTCCGGACCGTTAATTGACAGGATAGACTTACAGATCTACCTCGGTCCGGTAGATTCCGCCGCGCTAAACCCTAAGATTCCCTGTGGTGAGTCGAGTTCGACTGTTCGCTGTCGTGTTAAGCATGCCAGGGCAGCACAGTACTCCCGATTTGGAGAGATCAATGCGAGGGTGGCTATCGATGTGCTTGAAAAGAGATGCCAGCTCAATCCAGATGCACATCAGTTTCTAATTGAGTCGATGCGTACGTTGCGATTTTCTGCCAGAGCATACTATCGCATCTTACGCCTCGCTCGGACCATAGCCGATCTGTCGGCGTCTGACTATATTGAACCTCAGCACATTACCGAGTCTATTCACTATCGATATCTGGATCGGGTATCGGTATGATGCAGATGGTTGTTGCCGAAATCGGTAATTGTCAGAACTGATGTCAGGATGCGGTACTACATTTTATAAACAATCTCTGTTACCGTGCCCGTAACACCCAAAAACTGTGAAGCATTGCCACTTGGATAACACAAACGTTTCAGCGCTCAAGGTGACTGATCTGCACAAGCAGTTTGGTACTGAGTCGGTGCTAAAAGGGGTTCACCTGGATGCAGCCGTTGGTGACGTGATTTCCATGTTGGGTTCATCGGGTTCTGGCAAAAGCACGTTTCTGCGTTGTATTAACTTGCTGGAGATTCCTGATGCCGGTACGGTGACCATACACGGGGAGACCATAGGTATGACCCGTGATAAGTCAAACAACCCGATTCCGGAGGATATGCAGCAGGTTATCCGACTGCGTTCCCGATTGGGGATGGTCTTCCAGAGTTTTAACCTCTGGACGCACATGACGGTGCTGGAAAATGTGTCAGAAGCCCTGATTCATGTATTAAAGATGTCCAGGTCCGAGGCGCGTGAGCAGGCCGAAGCCACTTTGAATAAGGTGGGGATGTATGACCGAAAGGACTACTATCCGGCGCACATTTCCGGTGGGCAGCAGCAGCGAACAGCGATTGCGCGTGCACTCGCAATGGAGCCCGAAGTGATGCTGTTTGATGAGCCAACGTCCGCACTCGATCCGGAACTGGTCGGTGAGGTACTCCGGGTAATGCGTTCATTAGCAGATGAAGGGCGAACAATGATCGTTGTGACGCACGAAGTCGGGTTTGCCCGGGATGTCTCAAACAAGGTAATTTTTCTCCACGAAGGATTGATTGAAATAGAAGGCGCCCCTCAAGAAATGTTCAGCAATCCTGATTCGGAGCGGTTCAGACAGTTTCTATCGAATGCGGTGCACTGAGCGGTTGTCGCAAGAAATAATCCCTATAGAATGTATAGGGCAAACCACCACGAGAAATAGGAGATGAAGGTAATGAAACTAAGAAGGTTAATTCACGTTTTTGTCGCAGGAACGCTCTTGCTAGTAGGCGGCACTGTACAGGCTGGCGATGCACTTCGGGTCGGTGTCGAGGGTGCGTATCCGCCATTTTCCTGGAAAGAGTCTGATGGTACGCTCAAAGGGTTTGATATCGACTTTGCGCATGAGGTCTGCAAACGTCTGGGAAGAGAATGTGTGCTGGTGGAACAAGAGTGGGACGGTATGATCCCTGCCTTGCTGGCGAAAAAATTCGACACCATCATCGCGTCCATGTCAATAACTGAAGAACGCAAGAAAAAGATCGACTTTACCGTCAAGTACTACAACACACCTGCGAAGCTGGTCGCCAAAAAGAACCCGGGGTTTGAAGGCACTGCTGCGGGGCTCAACGGTAAACGTCTGGGCGTACAGCGGGCCACAACGCACCAGTGTTCTGCCGAAAAACTCTATCCCGGCGCCGAACTGGTTCTCTATGGAACCCAGGAAGAAGTGTGGCAAGATCTTTCATCCGGCCGACTCGACGCACAGTTGTCTGATTCACTACAAGCGTATGAGGGATTTCTAGCCCTTGAAGCAGGCAAGGATTTTGATTTTCTGGGCGGTGCGCTTGACGATGTCGAGTGTCAAGGCGTAGGTGCGGGCTTTGCAGTTCGTAAGGAAGATTCGGCACTGCGCGATGCGCTCAGTAAAACTATTCAAGACATACGGGCAGACGGTACCTATAAGACTATGAACGATAAGTACTTCGCAGTCGATATCTACGGCGCCGACTAAGTCGATTGAGCTGACGATAGTTTGGACGGGCCCCTTTGATGGGCCCGTCCTATTTTTCCAAATTACATTATGGAGTCGGTCTGGGAGTACCGGGCACTACTGTTGTCGGGTACGCTGGTGACAGTCCAGCTGGCGATTGGTTCCCTGCTGTTATCAGTGTTGTTGGGCTTTGCCGGGGCCTTGGCTAAGCTGGCACGAAATCCTGTTTCGCAACGTCTAGCCAATGCTTACACCACCCTGGTCCGCGGTGTCCCTGATCTTGTTCTGATGATGTTGCTGTTCTACGGTGGACAGCAGATATTCAATGACCTCGGTTCGGTAACAGGGCTCTGGGACTACATCGAGATTAACCAGTTTACAGCCGGTGTCGGGTCGATAGGATTTGTATTTGGCGCCTACATGACCGAGACCTTCCGCGGCGCGATTCTTGCTATCCCAAGAGGTCAGATCGAGGCAGGTATTTCCTGCGGGATGACACCGCTCACTATCTTCCATCGCATCACCTGGCCCCAAATGGTACGCCACGCGATGCCCAGTTTTACCAATAATTGGCTGGTACTGATCAAGGCTACTGCACTCGTCTCTGTGATTGGCTTACATGATCTGGTGTGGAACGCATCCACTGCCGGCCGTTCGGTGCGCGAACCGTTCTCATTCATGTTTGCCGTTCTGGTTATCTACCTAATACTCACTGCCTTTTCAGATGTTGGCCTGCGTTGGTTGGACAGGCGCTACAGTGCCGGTGTGCGACAGGATTAATCTTATGGCCCAGCCTGAGCGAACACTTGTAGAGTATCTTGTTCATGTCAGCGAGAATTATTCGCCGCTGGATTTCATGCTCATCGCTGATCATATCGACAAATTTCTCTATGGTTCGTTGCTCACGCTTCAAATCACAGTTCTCTCCCTGCTGATTGGTGGTGTAATGGCGGTACCGCTGGCAGTCGCCCGGGCCTACCGCTTGCGTTGGTTCAATGGACCAATCTGGGCGTTCACTTATTTTTTCCGGGGTACGCCGCTGCTAGTACAGACCTATCTCATCTATTACGGCCTTGCTCAGTTTGACTTTGTACGCGACAGTTTTCTGTGGCGTCCAATCCTTTCCAATGCCTGGTGGTGTGCTTTGATCGCATTCAGTCTCAATACGGCTGGCTATACCACCGAATTTCTTCGTGGAGCCATTGAGAACACACCCCACGGCGAAGTTGAAGCGGGTCGGGCATGCGGCATGTCGCCAGTAAAGTTAATGTGGCGTATCGTTTTGCCCAGCGCTTTCCGACGCGCCCTGCCAGCCTATTCGAATGAAGTGATCTTCATGTTGCACAGTTCGGTGGTGCTCAGCACGATCACGCTGCAGGATATTTTAGGTGTGGGCCGCTGGTTGAACGGACGCTATTATTTGGCCTATGAAGGGTTCATCACCGCAATGCTGTTCTACATGGTACTGGTGTTTCTCATCAGTCAAGGCTTTCGGGTCTGGGAGAAATACTGGTTGGGTCACCTGCGTCCTCGAGAAGAATAAATCAAAAGAATCGAGCCGGCTTTGGCTGACAAATAACGGTATGCCGCGATCTACTCAGCCCCATGTGGTGTCGTAGTCACGGCCCAGCATATCGGTTTGTGAGCCATCACTGTTATAGAAGCGATTGGGTTTTAAGAAGATTGCAAGTATCAGTGCACCGTCCGGTGCGTGAGCGGAATGGCGGCTTCCAGAGGGGCGCCAGACAAAATTACCGGACGTAACTTCACCATCTTCATCTACCAGACGTCCGGAAAGAATGTAGCTCTGTTCGATTTCTACGTGTTCGTGGTCAGGAAGGACAGCACCCGGTGCCATCCGCACCAGAGCAGTGAGGATGCCAGTGTCCGGATCAATCAGCAGTGTTTTGAATTCTACGCCATCGAATTTAGACGGCTGCCATGCCAAAGCCTCGACATCGACAAAGCGAGACGCGAATTGGCTTAGGTCCTGGTGTCCGGCGATGTTTGGAGTCAGTGCGGTCATGGGCCTCCTTCAGGTTGAAGGTGAGTGATTGTTTTTGGAAAGTTGAAAGCGATCGAGAATATGTCCCGGGCCGCTGGTGTGCTCGACGTAGTCTTTGCCGTCAAACACCTCGATACCATTCACAAAAACGCTGTGTAATCCTATGGGCCGGCGGATGGTTCGTGGGCCACCACCAGGTAGGTCGTGGGTTCTTTCTGCAGAGGTAACGCCCACCTTTTCGGGATCAAATAACATCATATCGGCGTGCGCGCCGGGTTGAATCCGACCTCTGTCGATCAGACCGTAGAGATCTGCGGGATGACTGGTCAGTCGCTGAATCGCTTGGGCCAACGAGAAATCACCCCGTTCGCGAACCCATTTGCCCAGAAAGTGCAGTCCAAATCCGGCATCACACATAAATACCAGATGTGCGCCCGCGTCACTGAGTGATACGACGCCTGACTCGTGCCGCAGCAGCTCAGCGACACCGTCATCGCCAACGTTTAGAAACTGGCCGATAAAGGTTGTCTTGAGATCCTCTTCGAGGCTCAAGTCCATAATCACATCCAGAGGGTCAGTACCCTGATTGCGGGCAATCGACTCAATGGTCTGATTCGCAAGATGGGCATTCTTCTCTAAGGCCGGTATAGCAACCGTTACCCGATTCCAGTTGCCCTGGAATATCATCCCTGGCCGGGTATTTTGCAGACTGCTTCGGAAACGGTCACGAAAATCGTTATCAGAAAATATGTTTTTTAATTCATCTGGAGGACAGGCTTTTATAGCTCCGAAGGCATCGTGGCTGTAAAACGGATAGGCATTGGCCATCGTGAAATCGAACGACAGTGGCTGACAGGGAATCTGGACGTAAACCTGTTGCCCTCTTGAATTGGCAGCTTTACAGGCTTCAAAGATCTGAATCGCCCGATCAGGTTCCTGTTCGTTGAACATCGCCATTCCTGTGGACTGGAACACAGCTCGATTGTGATTGACTGACAGTTCTTCCAGTTCATCCACAGTCCGTACGCCAGAAGCGAGTTGAACGATGCCATGGTCATGCTGAGACATCGCATCAACCAGCGTATCGAACTCAGACCACGGTGTAATGGTTGAGGGCATAGGAACGCCAGCATAGCCGGAATGATTCAGAGAATAGGAACTCGCGAAACCCACGGCTCCTTGGTCCATAGCCTCTCTAACCATCGAACACATGGCCGAAAGTTCTTCTGTTGTCGCCTCACTTCGACTGGAGGCATCTTCGCCCATCACCGCTGTGCGAATCACAGAATGTCCAGCCAGTACTGCGACGTTGATGTAAGGCGCGATCGAGCGCAGCGTATCCATGTAGCTGCCGAAACTCTCAAATGCCCAGTTGACGCCGCTACGAAGAGAATCCAGGTCCATACCTTCCACAACGGAGAGATTTCTCAGAATAAGGTCGCGCACTGCCGGTGGGGAAGGCACGATCCCGAACCCACAGTTACCGATGACTGCACTGGTTACACCCAATGACGGTGATGGGGATAGAGTTGCGTCCCAGGTGATCTGAGCATCGTAATGGGTGTGCAGGTCTACAATACCCGGCGCCAGTGTGAGCCCTGCTGCATCGAGTGTCCGGGTTGCTTCACCCACGATTTGTCCAATCGCTGTGAACCGTCCATTGCTGACAGCAACATCAGCAGCAACAGGATCGTTACCGAGTCCATCCACGACATTCGCGTTTCGAATCACCAGGTCATGCATGTGCAGGGTTCTCCTTCATGATCTTTTCCAAACTGAGTGCCTACAACGGCGGGCCCATGCGTGTTTCTGCCATTTCAGTCAGTATTCGCGAAAACATGTGTTCGCTGTCCTCAAATGATTCAAATCCATGCTGCCGGGCCTTGGTAGTGCTGGCCATGATATCCCAGCCACAATTAAATATGTAATTGCCAAAGGTCCAGTTGACGGCCTTTCCAATATCTCGTGTCACCAGACTGTCATCATTAATGTCATTGGGTTTCAGTATTTCAGCTAAACCATCCTATACTGTCTTGATCACACTGGCACAGTATAGCCCCAGCCGATTTGTGTAACGATCGGGGTCTACCGTGTTATCAGCCGCCATTGGATGGGGCCGCGATAGAAATGACAGAACCAGTTTGTTTGACGAGTACGCTTGAACTCGATACATCCCAGACCACGATTCTAAACAGCGTACGGGCGGTCGTTGGTCAGTTTGACGACGACTACTGGTTGCAGTTGGATCGTGCTGGGGAGTTTCCCCACGCGTTTTACGACGAGATGGCCAAAGGTGGTTGGCTCGGCATCGCCATGCCCGAACAAGTGGGTGGCGCAGACCTTGGTATTTTTGAAGCAGCGCTGATGATGTATGCGGTTGCCAATTCACCTGGTGGAATGTCGGCAGCATCTGCAATTCACATCAACATATTCGGGCCGCACCCCATTGTGGTCCATGGTACTGAGGAGCAGAAACGTGCATGGTTACCAGATCTTATTCAAGGTCGGAGTAAATGCTGTTTTGGTGTAACTGAGCCTGATTCCGGATTAGAGACCGGCAGTATCCAGACTTTTGCTCGGCCCGACGGCGATGGCTATATCATCACTGGTCAGAAAATATGGACATCTACGGCACAGCATGCCGATAAGATCATGCTGCTGGTACGGACTACGCCGAAAGAACTGTGTCAGCGTGCGACAGATGGCCTGTCTCTTTTTTTTACAGATCTCGATAAACGTTTTGTGGAGGTCAGGGAAATTCCGAAGATGGGGCGCTCAGCGGTAGATTCCAACCTGGTATTTATCGACGAACTACCTGTGCCGAGGAAAGATCTGATCGGAGAAGAAGGCCGGGGTTTTGAGTACATTCTTCATGGCCTTAATCCGGAGCGGATCCTGGTCGGTGCAGAAGCTTTAGGTATTGGGGTGCAGACATTGAACCGGGCTGTCGACTATGCTCGTAATCGGGTCGTTTTTGGTCGACCCATTGGGCAGAATCAGGCGATTCAGCATCCGTTGGCTGAGAACTGGATGGATCTGCAGTCCGCGTTTCTGGTCTGTATGGAGGCAGCGCGCCTGTATGATGCGGGAAAGCCTGCAGGTGCGCTTGCAAATGCTGCCAAATATCTGGGTGCAGAAGCAGGGTACCGTGCCGCAACGCAATCGGTTATGACCCATGGCGGTATGGGCTATGCCAAGGAATATCATGTTGAACGGCTACTTCGAGAGGCTATGATTCCGAGACTGGCACCGGTCAGTGCACAGTTGATCTTGTGCTACATCGCTGAGCGTGTACTGGAACTACCCCGGTCATACTGACGGTACCTGAGTAGTACTGCACATAACGCACAACCATCCGGTTTCATAGTAGGTAATCTGATGCTGCCACTGACAGATCTACGTGTTCTTGATTTGACTACGGTTATTTTTGGGCCGTACACGACGCAGATGCTGGGTGATTTTGGTGCTGATGTCATCAAGATCGAACCCCCCGAGGGTGATCTGACCCGGCATCTGGGGCCAGGCCGAAGTCCGGGCATGTCTTCACTTTACTTGGGTTGCAACCGGAATAAGCGCAGTGTGGTTTTGGACCTCAAGCGTGAACCGGCAAAGCGTGCATTGTGGCGACTGATCGAGAGCGCAGATGCAATCGTTCATAATGTCAGGCCACAGAAAATGGCTGCTTTGGGGTTTGCTCCGGATCCTGTCATGGCCTGCAATCCAAAGATCGTCTATGGGGGCTTGCATGGTTACTGGGAAGATGGACCTTATGGGGGACGGCCGGCTTTTGATGATGTGATACAGGGCGAATCTGGCGTTGCAGGTACTTTCATGGCTCGAGGCGGTGAACCGGAATTGATGCCGACCATTGTTGCGGATAAAACTGCAGCACTACTTGCCAGTACCGGGTTAATTGCAGCGTTGCTTCAACGGTTTCGCACGGATAAGGGGGTTTATCTGGAAACTTCGATGTTTGAGGGTATGGTGGCCTATACACTACTCGAGCATCAGCATGGCACGATCTTCGACCCGAAGGTAACGGATACAGGTTACCCACGGGCCTTGTCACCCTCCCGGCGGCCTCATACCACGTCAGATGGTTATATCTGTATGCTTGCCTATACCGACGACCAGTGGCAACGCTTCTGGTCTCTTGTCGACAAGGCCGAATTGGTGACAGATCCCCGATTCGATTCTCTGTCAAGCCGTTCAAACAACATCGACGCTCTTTACAGCCTGGCCGGAGAGGTACTCAGTACTCAAAGTACGCAGGAGTGGCTGGATGTGCTGGGAGACGCCGACATCCCGGCTGGACCGGTTAACCGACTGGATGACTTGAGACATGATTCTCATCTTAAAGCCACTGGATTCTTTAGATCCTATGAACACCCCAGCGAAGGACGACTGGAGGTGCTCGACACGGCTTTTCGATTGGACCGACAAGCGCTACCGGTTCGACAGCATCATCCGAGACTGGGTGAACACAGTCGACAAGTTCTGGCTGAGGCGGGTTTCTCTGATTCAGAGATGGACGAGATCCTCGCCCGCTGATCTACCGTTGTAGCCCTAGGAGTTTAACCAGTCGGGTTCGCGTTTCTCGATGAAAGCATCGATGCCTTCGCCCGCATCCTCAAACATCATGTTGCAGGCCATGATCTCACCCGCATCGCGATAGGCCTGCTCCAGGGAATGTTCTAGCTGCCGGTAGAACAAAGACTTGCCCAGCCGAAGCGTTTCCGCCGGTTTTCGTGCGATGTTTTGCGCAAGCGTCATCACGGTTTTATCCAGGCTCTCAGGGGCTACAACGCGATTGACCAGCCCATATTCAAGCGCGGTCGGCGCATCGATGAATTCTCCGGTCATCAGCATTTCATAGGCCCGTTTCCTGGACAAGTTACGGCTCAGCGCAACACCGGGTGTTGAACAGAACAGCCCAAGGTTAACCCCTGAGACGGCGAATTGTGCAGTGCTCGAGGCAACGGCGAGGTCACTGTTTGCAACCAACTGGCAGCCGGCGGCGGTCGCAGTACCATGGACTCGGGTGATGACCGTTTGCGGCATTCGAACCATAGTCATCATCATGAGGCTGCAGCGTCTGAAAAGATCCTGGTAGTAGTCCTTGTTCGGTGTCGCACGCATTTCTTTAAGGTCATGGCCGCTACAGAAGGCATTCCCAGTACTTGCAATAATAACCACCTTGATGTCATGCCTTTCGCTTAGCTGATCGAGTAACAACTGCATGTCGGCCAACACCTGTTCTGACAGGGCGTTATACTGGTTTGGACGATTGAGCGTAACTGTTGTGATGCCATCACCATGCTCTGTCAACAATACGACATCGGTCTGTTCAGAAATTTCAGGTGATTGTTTCATCTGGCGTATCCGCTTGTGTTGCGGCAACATACGTTACTCTTAAAAAGGTTTGAAGTAAACCGAAATGGTCGATATCACTGTTGAAGAAATAGAATTGCTGACGCTGGAATCGTTGCCATTCGCTGTTGATTATGGCTTCAGAGTCGATTCATTGGAATCGGGTACTTCGACCGTACGTGCCCCCTACCAAGAATCATTCCTTAGACCTGGCGGAACGATTTCTGGGCCGGTAATTATGGGTCTGGCTGATTATGCGTTGTACGTCGCTATTCTGACTAAGATTGGTCTTGTCGAACTCGCAGTCACGACTAACTTTAATATTAATTTTCTAAAACGCCCTGAACCGGGTGATCTGCTGGCGATAGCCAGTGTGATCAAGATCGGAAAACGGCTTGCGGTTGGAGAAATCGAGGTCTACTTGGATGGGGAAGAGAGTATGATCGCTCATGCTACTTCAACTTATTCGATACCTCCTAAAACATAAACTGACAAATTCTGCATGACAACAATTCAAATGGAACACTATCACTTTTTGACTGCACACCTTAAGTGTCAGTGAGGTAGCGGCAACTCTGTCGTGTCTTTGATCTGTTCCATTACAAAGCCAGCCGTAACATTCGATAACGGCAAACGATCGATGAGTCGTATATAGAAGTCGTTATAGGATGTAATGTCGGGAACCATGACTTTCATCATGTAGTCGACATCCCCCGCCAGCCGGTAGAACCCCAGGACTTCTGGCATTTCATCGATAGTCGCCACGAACTGGTTGAACCATTCTTGGGTGTGTTCATTGGTTTTAATTGAAACAAAAACCATAATCCCACCGCCAATCTTGTCGTAATCCAGTAGCGCGACCTTTTTTTTGATAACTCCTTCATCCTCTAAGCGGCGTATCCGTTTCCAGCAGGGGGTGGATGACAGATTCACCTGACCGGCAATCTCATTGATCGAGAGACTGGCGTCGTGTTGAAGCAGGGAGAGAATTTTGCGATCGATATTGTCCATAGAAATCTATTCTCTTGTAAGTTAAGAGATGGTGTGTTGATAGAATAATCTCGTTTACATTAGCGAGATCTTAGCATTTTCTACCTGGTGGATTTTGGCGCTGAACAGTCGCGTTCGATGGTCTGTAGTGTTTACCGCGTCTAGAAACGTTATCTCCGTCTCGAAATTTGAACTTGGCGCATCGATCATCTTTCCCTAAGTTGTGTGACTAGGGTTTCGAAGCTTCATCGAGTTGTCGTTTTTTTTCGCGTGTGCGGACCATGCTCTGGTGTCTGGCCGTGCACACACTGCAGGCGGCATTCTCTCCTAGCCCGGTAGGGCGCCACGTGTCAGGAGGAATAAAGCCACCCCGCCACAGGCCGAATTTGTTCCGTTGTGCGAGACGTTCGTCTGCGTGATAGATACTCTCGGTGTCGTCAACGGTCAAGGCCCAACCGGATTCAACCAGCCAGCGATTCAGATTGTGTTCACCGATCCAGCATTCCGCAGTCAGTGTAATGCCCCCTGAGGAGCCCAGCAGCGGCAGATAGACACAGTCGAGCTTGCTGTTTAGGAGGTGTTGGTCAAGGGCCTGCCAGGCGATAGTTCCGCAGGGCCATGGGACGTCATCATCTTCACACAGCTGACCCGGTGCAGGAAGGCTGACGCCGTACAACGAGATCAGCTGATCGCCAACGCGGAGCAAGCCTTTGTCGGGAAGTGTATGGGCAGGTTCCGCCGCCTGGCCTGTTCCGGTCATCAGAACAGCGAGAACTATTGCTGCCAAACCTGTCCGTTGGATTGCTGGTAATCGAGGCATCAGTGCTGTACCCAATCGAGCGGATGGCCTGTGATGTCGTCGTCAGAAACAGCTGCGTCCAAGTTCGACCAGATAGAAACGGCTTGACAATTCAGTTGCGCGGCAGCACCACCACAGCATCGGAAGACCAGGTCAGCCAGACCGGCTGGTTTGGTCGCGAGAGACTGTCGAGTGAACGCTCTAGATTTTGCAGTGCTACAAGGACCGGTTCGTCTCGATGATCGATATGGACATAAAAATGACTCCGGTCACCGAGGTAAGCCGACGGTCCCATTCGACCCTCAAGATAGCCGGCTTGATTGTCAGGGCTTTCAAATTGGGGCTGAAGTTTCTCCGGTCGGATAGCAATCCAAACTGGCGTGCCGCTAGAAAATTCTTGTTCGGCCTCTGAGGCGACAATTGTACCGAGAAGTTCACTTGCGACGGTGGTATTCCTAGCTTTAGAGTCAATCACCTCTCCCTCAAAGAAATTCATACTGCCGATAAAGTCGGCGACGAACCGGGAACTCGGTGACTCGTACAGCTCTGCCGGTGTTGCAATTTCGATGACCTCGCCATCAGACATAACAGCGATACGGTCCGACAGTGTCAGAGCTTCTTCTTGGTCATGAGTGACAAATACAAACGTAATGCCGAGTTGCTGTTGCAACTGCCGCAATTCGATCTGCATCTGTTCACGTAGTTTCTTATCGAGTGCGCCGAGCGGCTCATCAAGCAGCAGAACTTTGGGTTGCTTAATCAGTGCCCGAGCCAGAGCAACACGTTGCCTTTGACCACCGGACAGTTCATCAGAGCCGCGGGATCCGTATCCTGGCAATTTGATTAATTCCAGCACTTCGTCAATCCGTCTATTCAGGTCTGTTTTAGACAACCCTGACTTGCGCATACCGAAAGCAATATTTGCTCGTACATCGAGATGCGGAAAGATTGCATAATTCTGGAACACCATATTGACCGGTCGTCTATTGGGAGGTATTGCTGACATTGGTTGATCGTCTATGAAGACCTCTCCCTCAGTGGGTATTTCAAACCCGGCAACTATCCTGAGTAGTGTCGTTTTGCCACAGCCTGAAGGGCCCAACAAAGAGAAAAACTCGCCACGATGGATATCGAAACTGGCTTGGTTTACCGCGGTGACGGTGCCAAAACGTTTACTGACCTGGCTGAATGAAATGATGGATTCGTTCATATCAAATTCCTGACGTACTTCCCGATTTTACTCCCCGTCGTCGTAACCATTCAGCAAAGGAGACGACGAAGAATGATATGACAAATATACTTGCGCCCAATGCCAACACGGCAGGTAGCTTGGTAGGGAAGCGCAATGAACTCCAAATATAGAGCGGAAGTGTGGGGTCGGTGCTCGATAGAAAAAATGCCAGGACAAATTCGTCAAAGGAAATTGTGAAGGTCAGCAAAAGGCTGGCGACGATTCCTGGTAAGACAATCGGGAAGGTTACGCGCCAAAAGGTCATCCAGCCGTTTTCCCCAAGATCCAAAGCCGCTTCTTCAAGACTGTTATCAAAACCCTCCATTCTCGAAATCAGCACTAGCATTGAAAATGGTATGCATAGCAGTGAGTGTGAGAAACCAACTGTCCACAGTGACAAGGGGATGTCGACTTGACTGATAAGAATCAGTAGTGAAATTGCTAGAATAATTTCGGGAATTACGAGGGGAATCATGATAAAACTGATTATTGGTCCCCGTCCCGGTAATCGGTAGCGGGTGAGTGCTTTGGATGCTAGTAAACCGAGGATGGTGCTGACGATAGCGACAATCAGACCCACCTTTACACTATTGAGTAGTGCTTCCAACAGATCAGGACGGTTCACCATCTGGTAGTACCATTTCAGAGTAAATCCTTTTAGCGGAAAAGCGATGTACTTTGAGTTGTTGAAGGAGAACAGTGGTAGGAACAATACTGGTAAGTAGATAAATGTCAGGTAAATAATCGCGTAAAGTAAAAAGCCGTCTGGACGCCACCAGGGTCGTTGGTCACTCATGAGACCCGCCTTCGGAAACTGTGTGTTCCCCAGAGAAATAGACTAATCATTAGGGCAACTGTCAGCATCGATATGACTGATATGGCCGCCCCTAAAGGCCAGTTGAGCGCTTTACCAAACATCGACTGGATAATGTTACCAATCATGATGCCACTTGGCCCGCCGACAAGAGAAGGTGTTACATAGTCACCGACTGTTGGTATGAATACGAGCAGACTTGCCGCAATTACACCGGGTAGAGATAAGGGCAGCGTAACTCGTACAAAAGTCATGAACGAGTTCTCTCCCAAGTCGCGGGCAGCTTCAAGAAGAGAGCGATCTATTTTCTCCAGTGACACATAGATCGGCAGGATGGCGAAAGCAGCCCAGGCATGCGCCAAAGTGATCATAACAGCCGCCGGGTTATACAGTAGAAACTCAAGAGGCTCAGAAATAAATCCCAAGGTTTTCAGCCCTGAGTTGATCACGCCGTTGTAACCCAGCATTACTTTCCATGCGAATACCCGGAGAAGATAACTGGTCCAGAACGGTACTGTGATCAGAATGAGCCAAACCAGTTTGTTGTGCTGAATTCTAAAGGCAATGAAGTAGGCCATCGGGTAAGCCAGTAGCACTGTAGCTAATGTGACTAATCCCGACATACGAATAGACTTAATCAGGATCTTTCCATAGATGGGTTTCTGGAAGAAGTCTGTGTAGTTCTTCAGTGAAAAAGTTCGGATGAAATCCAGATAGTCCTGGATCCAGAAGCTCAGTGTAAACAACACGGCCAATGGCATTGCCAGTCCTAGCAATAACGCAAGTAGCGTGGGTGACAACAGGGTGTAACCACGAACTGCTTCGCTGGTTCGAAAAATTCGGGCTAGGCTGAATCCGAATTGGTGATGGGACGCAGTAGTGCTTGAGGAATTCATGCTCTAGTCGAGGCTTGGTCGCTATCACACACTAAATAGACGCTGCCTTTCTAGATCGACAGATGCCGTATTGAATTGCAAAAATACGGACAGGGACAACTTGTTGTCCCTGTCCGTGACTATATGCTTACTTAGAGGCCTGCTTTAACCTCTTCGAACATGGCCTGTAGAGCAGGCTCGTTACCCATTGGGGCTTGGAAGATTCCTGCATCTAGAGTCGCGTTTACATCGGTGGAGTAGCCAAGCTCTTTGAGCAGTCCAGGTTGATCTTTCTCGACTTGCGCGAATGCCTTCACGTTGCCGTGGCCATAGCCGTATTCGGTGAGTGCAAATACACCTGATTCCACGCTAGCGTAGGCATCGACGTACTCATAGATTTTGTCCAATTTGGCCGGATCATGGTCAGTCATTAGGCAGAAGCCGCAGACCCAAGTCATTGCGCCTTCCTTTGGACTGGTATAGCGCACATCTAAACCCTCTTTTTTGAGCGCCGCGTAAGATGAATTCCACGCAGATGTTGCGATCAATTCCCCAGAGGCCAGTGCCTGTTCGATATCGGCGGGACTGGTCCAGTAATAACGCATCAATGGCAGTTGTTCTTTGAGTGAGGCGCGGGTTTTTTCCATTTCAGCATCGGTCATATTGAAGGGGTCTTTCGCTCCGATGTAGATCGCAGCAACCATGACACCATCAATCAGGCTGTCCGCCATTGACAGACGGCCCTTGTACTTGGGGTCCCAAAGCATACCCCACGTCTCATTACCGACATATTCTGGTGCAAGGTCAGCCCTATATAGGACTGACGTAAGCCCCCAGTCCGTTGGGATAAAGTATTGTTTGTCGCCGTCGAAGGTACCGGGGATTGTTTTAAGAGCTGGGATAATGTCGGACCAATTAGAAAGACGGCTGGGATCCATGGGCTGAAGAATGCCTGCATCTTTCCAGATTGGAACCTTGTACGAGCATGGCTGCGTAAGGTCAACCTTGAATCCGGCCCGCATCTTGGCGAAAGCCTCTTCTTCGTCACCGAAGATGGCAAAGTTGGGAGATTGACCGTGTTTCCCGATATATGGTTGATGCAACTCAGGTACTTCCCAGCCCTCCCAAGTAAACACAATCGGGTGATCGTCACTGGCGGCGCTGGCCATTTTCGATCCTAAGGGTATGGTTACCATCGTGGCGCCGAGTGCAATTAGTTTCTGGTTGAACTGCCGCCGGCTCATTCTGCCAGTCGCAAGCTCTTCGATAATCTGGTCTTTTTGCATTTTGTGCTCCTCCATCTAAAAAAGCCTTGGTTAAAAAATTTGTGATTTAATTGGTTGTTGCGTTATAGGTCTCATCGAGTCCTTGAACTACCTTCGTAATCATTTCGTCGATTTCCGCCTCTGACATGATCAGTGGTGGTGAGATGATCATGGTATCACCGACGGCCCGCATAACTAATCCAAGCCGTAGGCAGGCTTCACGACAGCGTGTTCCGGTCTCACCCACAGGATCATAGCGCGTGCGGGTAGTTTTGTCCCGTACGAGCTCGAGTGCGCCAAGAAAACCAAGACCTCGGCTTTCCCCAACCAGTGGGTGATCAGCCAGTGATTTCCATTTTTTCTGCAGGTAGGGGCCTGTTACTGTGTCCACACGGTCAATAATTTTCTCGTCGCGAAGAATTCGCACGTTTGCGCAGGCAACTGCACAGGCTGCGGGGTGACCGGAATAGGTCATGCCGTGGAAGAATTCACCACCTTCTTCGATTAGAACCCGAGACACATGGTCGGCCACCATCACGGCTGCAATGGGCAAATACCCGGAAGACAGTCCCTTGGCAATGGGCATTAGGTCCGGCTGGATGTTGTAGTAGTCGCTGCCAAACCATTTTCCGGTTCTGCCAAATCCACAGATGACTTCATCAGCTACCAGCAAAATCTGATAGCGACGGCAGATATCACTGATTTCCGGCCAGTAGGTATCCGGTGGTATGACGACACCGCCGGCGCCCTGAATCGGTTCAGCTATAAAAGCAGCAACACGGTGCTCCCCAAGCTCATTGATTTTTTGTTCCAGCTCTTGAGCCATTTTAAGGCCGTATCCTTCTGGGGAATCAGCACCACCATCTTGGTACCAGTAAGGCTCACCAATATGCGTGATATCCGGGATGGGCAGGCCGCCCTGGGCATGCATTGTCGACATGCCGCCCAGACTTGCGCCGGCCATCGTGCTGCCATGATAAGCATTCTTTCGGCTGATGATGACCTGTTTATCGGGTTGTCCCAGTGAAGCCCAGTAATGTCGGGTCATCCGGACCACAGTATCGTTTGCTTCGGAGCCTGAATTGGTGAAAAAAGCATGGTTGAGATTCGCCGGTGTAACTTCAGATAGGAGTTGAGACAGCTCAATTACTGGTGGCGTGGCTGTTTGAAAAAAAGTGTTGTAGTACGGTAGGGTCTCCATTTGTTGCCTGGCCGCATCGACCAGTTCCTGACGTCCATAACCCACATTGACACACCACAATCCGGCCATCGCATCGAGAATCTTGTTGCCATCTGAATCCCAGAGATAGACGCCATCGGCCTTTTCAATGATCCGGGCACCCTTGGCGTGCATCTGTTTGTGATTTGTAAACGGATGTAGAAAGTGGGCACTGTCGAGAGCCTGCCAGTCGGCAGTTGATTGCTGGGTTTGGGTCACTTTATAGCTCCTATCGATATTTAGCTTTTGGTTATAAGCAGAAATTTCTACAGTGGCAAGTCAGTTGTTGAAGCTATGTCGAACAACTCACAGTGTGTGCCGTCAGAACTCAGCTCGCCTCACCGAAACACAGTCAGACGTTCAGCAGCAGGTGTTCTCTTTCCCAGGAGCTGATCACCTGAAGAAATGTGCCGTGTTCGTTTTCTTTTACTGCATTAAAAGCCCTGACGAAACGTTCTCCGAGAATTTCCCGCAGTGGTGTGCAATCCTGCAGGGCTCGTAGTGCCTGCTCCAGAGTTCGTGGCAGGTCATACGGCATATTGTAGGCATTGCCGGTGACAGGTTCTGATGGCTCGAGCTGGTCAATCATTCCGAGTAGACCGCAGGCAAGGCTAGCGGCAACGACCAGATAGGGATTGGCGTCTGCTCCAGGCACCCGGTTTTCGATGCGCCGTGACTCGGGTGTTGAATCGGGCACTCTCAGACCAACAGTACGGTTGTCGTAGCCCCAGTGTGCGTTGATTGGTGCAGCATGGTCGCGAATCAAACGGCGGTAAGAGTTGACATTCGGTGCAAGCAGAGACATTGCAGCCGGAAGGTAGCGCTGGAGTCCTGCAATATGGGCAAAAAATAGTGGACTGGCCTGCCCGCTATCGTCGCTGAATATGTTTCTACCGGTATGGTTGTCGACGATGCTTTGATGGATGTGCATGGCACTGCCGGGTTCTTTTTCCATCGGCTTCGCCATGAACGTGGCATACATGTTGTGCCGTAATGCTGTTTCGCGTGTGGCTCGTTTGAAAAGAAATGCCTGGTCCGAGATCTTGACCGGATCACCATGCACCAGGTTGATCTCCATCTGGGCTGCACCTGCTTCGTGATTGAGTGTCTCAAGCGCGATATCGAGGACTTCGCAGTGGTCGTATAGATCCTCAAACATAGGATCGAATTCGTTCACCGCATCAATGCTGAACGACTGACGACCGGGTTCTGCACGGCCGGACCGTCCGACCGGTGGTTCCAGAGGGTAGTCCGCATCATGATTCGGTTTGACCAGGTAGAACTCGAGTTCAGGGGCCACGATGGGTGTCCAGCCGAATTCATGATAAGCCTGCATGACTTTCTGCAAAACATAGCGCGGTGACATCTCCACTGGACTACCATCGGCGTAAAAACAATCGTGAATAATGAGCGCAGTCGGATCCTGGGCCCAGGGCACCAGCCTGAAGCTTTCAATGTCCGGTTTTAGAAAAATGTCACCGTCCGATGGATCAACTGCACTTTGATCTTCGGGATAGTCGCCTGTTACGGTCTGAAGGAAGATACCCTCAGGCATACGCAGGCCAACTTCTTCACTGTATTTCTTTGCCGGGATCAGTTTGCCGCGGGCAATCCCGGTCATATCGGGGATAACAGCTTCTATCTCATCGATATCGTGATTCCGGATCCACTGCTGGATTGAACGGAGCGGATTTTCGTTCGGAGTTGGGACAATTCTTGGTTTTGAGGTCATTCGCGCGACGCTATTGGCAAGACTGGGCAGTGTAATCGATGGTCGTTACTGGAAACAGGCTCGCTTACGCCATGACCAGATGATTCGAAATGAGTACTGCAGCTGTATTATAGAAACCGGATCAGGATTCACACCGGTACCGGAACGTACAGCAGGGGGCACCGTCCATAATGGTCTGGTCTCTTTGTAATTTGATGCGGTCATCGAATCCCTGACAGAAAGTGCCGTCGCGATGGCAGGAGAGCAGGTGGCCGATGTGTCCAAGATCCATCTCTTGGTACATCTCTGCGTAACGGCAACGAGTCACATTGAAATCGAACTGGTCGTCGGATTCATGCAAAACATCGACCTCCAATGCACCACCCGCCTTCCACTGCTCGAATAGATCGATAAAGTTGCGAAGGGGCGATTGGTCCGGCGAGCTGTGAGTGGCTGCAAAGTGCTGGCCTTCGGCAATCGCTGCGTTTTGGATAGCAACACGCAGAATATCTTCGGCTTTGGTTTGCCCCAGCTGGGCTGACATTTCGTCGAATACCGGGCCCATGACCTCTGCCTGTAGTCGGCGTTTGAAGATAATCGGTATATTGTCCATTGTGAGTCTCCAGGTGGAATCTAAGATTAAGTGTCTTCCAGGGCAACACCTTCTAGCGTGATTCGGTGCATCAGCCTTCGCTCGCCGTGGTAGTCATTCAAGGCTTGGTGCCAGGTGGCCCGGTTATCCCACATTGCGATCGAGTTCTGGCGCCAGCGAAAGCGGCAGGTGAATTCGGGTCGGCTGCCATGTTGGTAAAGATAGTCAAGAAGAGGCTCGGATTCTTCTTTTGTCCAGCCGTCGAAACGCAGAGTGAATTGAGGATTGACATAAAGTGCCGGACGGCCCGACAGTGGATGTCGAATGACAACAGGGTGATTCGCATCTTGACTGGCCGCAGCCGCGTTACCGAGCCGATCACCGATATCCGATTTGTCACGCCAGTCTTGATAGGCTTGGGGACCAAATACATCGCGGCTGGAATGAATCGCCCGAAGTGAGCTCAGCATCTGCTTGAGACCCTCAGAGAGACTGTCGTAGGCCGCATACATGCTGGCGAACACGGTATCTCCACCAGAGTCTGGTACCTTCCGAGCGTAGAGGATTGAACCTGTTGCCGGGATTTGATCGTAAGAATGGTCGGTGTGCCATTGGCCACCAATATTCGAGGTTTGTTCGGGCTCCTTGCGTACTTCGGCGATCAATGGATGGGAAGGCACGGGCTTGAAAAATCGGTTCACATTGATCTTTCCCCAGCACTGGGCAAAGTCAATGTGTTGCTCGGGCGTAAGATCTTGATCGCGGAAAAAGATCACACCGAAATCAGAAAACGCGCGCTGAACCTCTTCGAATACGGCAGTAGAGAGTCCGTTGGCGATATCCACACCATGGATTTCGGCACCGATCGCACCACTCAACGGATGAACCTCTATGTGTCTATAGCCCGAGTCGTGAGTGAACGAGGTAGTCATCAGTTAAGTGTTTTTAGTGTTGTGTCCAGACTGGTCGCCAGCCGGTCGACGATGTCAGAGAGCTGATTTTCGGACACGGTATAAGGTGGCGCAAGCAGCACATGGCTGCCTTGCCTGCCGTCCACAGTACCTCCCATGGGATAGCAGATCAGGCCGTTGTCCATTGCTGCGGATTTGAGTCGACGGTGCACCTCAAGCGATGGTTCGAATGGAGATTTGGTACTTTTATCCGCGACAAATTCAAGACCTACGAACAGACCCCGCCCGCGAATGTCTCCCACATGGGGATGCTCTCCAAATTCTGCGACCAGCGACTCCATCAGTAATGCGCCCATCGTCTGTACACGTTCCAGCAGGTTCTCGTGTTCAATGACGTGCTGTACTGCCAGTGCCGCGGCACACGCAACCGCATGGCCCAGATAAGTATGGCCATGCTGGAAGAAGCCGGTGCCTTGGTGAATCGTCTGATAGATCTGTTCATTGACCATGACGGCACCCACTGGCTGATAACCGCCACCCAGCCCTTTGGCAATGGCGATTAGGTCGCCGCAGATACCGTCTTGTTCACAGGCAAACAGTGTGCCGGTCCGGCCCATTCCACACATCACTTCGTCGAGTATCAAAAGAATTCCGTGTCGATCACAGATTTCTCGAATACGCCGAAAATAACCGGGTTCCGGTGGTACTGCGCCCAGCGTGGCACCGACGACGGGTTCAGCGACAAATCCAATGACGTTTTCTGCGCCGAGTTCCAAGATTTTTTCTTCAAGTTCATCGGCAGCCCGCAGTGCATAGGTCTTTGCGGTCTCGTCAGTACGTTGTTCTCGGTAGGCATAGCAGGGGGCAATGTGATGAGCCTGCATGAGCAGCGGATCATAAGGCTGGCGTCGCCACAGATTCCCACCGGTGGCCAGGGCGCCTAGAGTGTTGCCGTGGTAGCTCTGACGACGGGCGATGTACAGTCGCTTCGATGGTTCATCACGTTCTAGAAAATACTGTCGCCCCATCTTCAGGGCGGCTTCCATGGCTTCAGAGCCTCCGCTGACCACGTACACTTTATCGAGCGGGTCGGGCGCCCGGGTAGCGAGATGAGCCGCTAGTTGTTCCAGCGGCTCGTTGGTGAAAAATGCCGTGTGGGCAAAGGGAATGGCATCCAGTTGTTCTTTTATAGCACGAATGATCTCCGGGTGACTGTGGCCCAGGCAGGACACAGCGGCACCGCCAGAGGCATCGAGGTAGGTTTTGCCTGTCTGATCGACGATATAGGCACCGTCACCTGAGATCGCAAACGGCAGATTACTATGCGTATGGCGGTGGAAAACGTGGGTCATCGTTTCGGTTGATTGCAGTAGGCATAAGTCAAGTTATTATGCTTTGACAGTATAGCGATATCGGCCGGAAGATCACGGTGTCGTTATTCGAAGAGCGGAGAAGGTCTGTCATGCATGATCTCGACTTTGTTGTTGTGAAGAGTAATGGTATCCGGTTGAAACTTGCTATGGCCGGAGACGGACCCCTTGTAATTTTTTCTCACGGTTGGCCGGAGAGTTGGTACAGCTGGAGACATCAGATTCCTGTTATTGCCGGCGCTGGTTATCGGGCGGTAGCTTATGATGTCAGGGGGTACGGAGAATCAGAAAATCCCTATCCCATTGAAGCGTACACAATCAAACAACTGGCGGCAGATGTTACCGGAATTATTGATGCACTGGGGTATGATGAGGCCATTCTTTTCGGGCACGACTGGGGCGGTCCGATCGCGTTAAGCACCGCTGTACTGTATCCCCAACGGATCAGCGCAGTGGGCAGCCTTTCAGTTCCTCACACCGGTCGTGGATCCAGACCAGTACTGGATCACTGGCGGTCAGTGTATCGGGAGCAGTTTTTCTATCAGCTCTATTTTCTCAAGCAGGGCATAGCGGAGCAGGAATTCGAACAGAATTTACAGCGCTCACTCTATCTCACGTACTGCAATTTTGATGGACGGGGTGTTACGGCAAATTCAAGTCACAGGAGCCTTGATCTAGAACCCGTCAAACGGTCGGATGCGAGCTTTCTCGCCGGTATGTACGAGCCCGAGACTTACCCAGGCTGGTTGACGACAGATGATCTGGCCTATCTGGTCGGGCAGTTTGAAAATAGTGGTCTGCGCGGGCCACTTAACCGCTACCGTGCCCAGAACATAGATTGGTACCAGTTGCCACAGCTTAGCCAGCCACTCGAGCAGCCGGCCTGCTTTATTACTGGGGCGCTCGATCCCGTGAACGCGTTCCTTTTTCGCGGCGCCCCGACCCGTGCCCAGATCGAAAAACACTATCACAACCTCGTGTTGTTTGAATTGCTGGAGGATGTTGGACACTGGACCCAGCAGGAAGCGCCCGCCGCGGTCAACACGTTGCTATTGAAGTTTCTGGAATCAGTCGGTGCTAAATAATGGTTATGGCTCTAGCGCCACGTTTTTTCGTTGTCCCAGATCTCCCTGGGCATAGGCAATCCACTGAAGTCAGCTGTATCAAGGGGTTGATCCGGTTTTATGCCGATAGATTCCAGGGTCAGCATCAGTTGGCGGGTATGTTGACCTGAATGCCAGGCTGTTCGTTCGAGTACTTCATGCAGTGTGACCTCACCATAATAGACCTTGCCGGGTTGCGTGAAATCAGTTGCCTGTCCTTTATGTGTCCACCACAAATTGATACGATCAGTCACAGCGTGTGCGAACTCAAAAAGGTCCTGACGCGTTGCCAATACTTCGGGCAAGTGACTGACCAGCGCCTCGTAAGTGTACGGCGTGTCATGCTCGACACGATCTAGAAACACTTTGGGAATCTGGAAAATGTGGTAAGCAAGTTGCCGATAAGAACGTGGCCGGTCTGGCAGCATGGAATCCAGCTTGTTCTCTGGAATCTGGTTCAGAAAACGCTGGGCCGCAGTCAGGATTGTGTTGAGGCGATCGATCAGGGTCGCCGGATCCAACGGAGTGTGCGGCTGCCAGTCAAATCCTGCGACACGAGCCACATCTCGGAAAACTGCGCCATTGGCCCAGTCTGAACCGCGCGCGACTATCGGTACGAGTCTCAGGCCCAGAGTTTCAAGATCTTTAAAACCATCGATGTCTTCGAGTACGTTGATGGACTCAAACATCACACCGTGGTCAAGCAGGAATTCCTTGGTCTTCAGGCAGCTGGAACAGCCTGGCTGCCAGTAGACTTTAAGCGGTAATGCGTTTTGGGAGCGGGTCATGAACGGGTCTCGATTGGGTTCAGTTGACGATACCTGTACCGAATTATTATTGTTTCAGGGTCAAATGGCCACTGACCGTGTTCAGAGTATGTGGATAATTTTCGGTGTTCGGGTGTCTCTTGGATACAATGTCGGTGAGCCGGATTGTGTCGGCTTTCAATGAACAAGAAATATGTAAACGGAACTAATGGCAAGAAAAGGGAAAAATTCACGAAAGCGCCGTCCCTCCGTGCGTGCCCTGATGAGCAGGAACGCAAAGAAAGAGCGGAATATCCCGTATCTGGAGGAGCTGCAACTGGCCCTAAGTCATCAGGCGGCGGGTCACCTTGGTCAAGCTGAAGAAATACTGCAGCGTGTATTAGCACATAAGTCTAATCATGCAATGGCCCTTAAATTACTGGGTCGTTTGTATTGCGACAGTGGGCGGGTGGAGCAGGGTATCCATTGCCTTGAACAATGTGTCCAATACGAACCGGGCGAGTTGTCGAACTACACTGAACTCGGTCACGTATTGCGGGTCACAGGTCGGCGCGACGCAGCCGAACAGGTTCTGCTCAAGGGGATTGGCCTCAAATCGAATGATCCCCAGGTGCATTATGAACTGGGGTGCCTTTACCATGATCAGACAAAACTCGAACCGGCGAGTGCTGAACTGAATCTGGCGCTCAAACTGAACCCGAATCATATTGCTGCCCGGCAAAGATTAGGAGAGATTCACCAAGCTCTGGGGCAGAGCGGCGAAGCAGAAGCGTGTTTTCGCCGGGTGATCACAAAATCACCACATGATCCCGAGGCGCATCGAGGGTTGGCCTATCTGAAAAGGTTCACTGAATACTCCCCCGATATTCAGTCGATGGAAGCGAGTTACGAAAAATCCTCCGAACAGGGAATGGATCGTGTCGTACTGGCATTTTCCCTGGGTAAGGTATTTGAGGATCTTGAGCGTTATGATGAGTCGTTTGCCTACTATGAAGAAGCCAATCGGCTTCACCGCAGCCTTTACCAGTTTTCGATAGACCAGGAAGCGGCCTATTTTGAGACTTATCGTGACGCTTTTACATCCGACTGGTTAACGGATACAACCAAGCACGCTATTGAAGATGCAACGCCAATTTTCGTGATCGGTATGCCGCGTTCCGGCACCAGTCTGGTTGAACAGATTCTGGCGTCTCACTCGAGTGTTTTCGGTGCAGGTGAGGTTTATCATTCGTCGGTGTTTGACAGCAGAGTCGCACAGGCAACTGGTCGACCGTTCCCACAGTCGATTAGTAGCGTTTCAGCCGAGGTCCTCACTCTATCAGCGCAGGTCTACATAGAGAATCTACGTGCAGATGCCGACCAGAGCGCGCGGATTACCGATAAACTACCGCACAACTTTCTGCGTGTCGGTCTACTGACCGCATTGATGCCTCAAGCAAGAATCATCCACTGCGTCCGTGATCCGATGGATACGTGTCTGTCGATCTTCACACATTTTTTCTCATCAGCCCACGGTTATGCATCAGACCTTAAGGAGTTGGGTCAGTACTACCGACTTTATGAGCAGCTCACCCAGGATTGGGAAACGAGGTTTCCGGGCTGTATGTATAGAATTTCCTATGAGGACCTTGTTGCTGATCATGAGCGTGAGATCAAACAGCTGCTCGAGTATTGTGGGTTGCCATTCGAGTCGGGGTGTTTGCGGTTCCACGAAACGATGCGGGCAGTCAATACGCCCAGTGCGAACCAGGTGAGACAACCCTTGTACCAAAGCGCTGTGTCGCGCTGGAAGCGGTACGAAACACACCTCCAGCCCCTGCATGCGGCGCTAACCCACGGGGGCGAAACATTCACCGATATAGGTTAGTTGAGGTGGGAACTGGTCCAAAAAGTACAAAAGAAAAGGGCGCCGTCTGGCGCCCTTTTCAGACCGGATAAACCGGGTCCTGTTACAGAATTAACTTCTGTTTACAGGCTGTACATCCACTGTACAAAGACCTTCGTCTCAGAGCCTTCGTTGTCGATGACACCCAGTCGCATGGTTGCGCCACCGAGGTCGACATCGTAGTTGGCCGAGAGGTCAGCATCGCCAGCGGTTTCGTCATACTGCATTTTGAGACCGGAGACATTGGCAAAGATCGAGCTGCCATCGGCACCCGAACCGGCACTGCTAAAACCAGCAGCTAAGGTAATGCCCGCAACGGTGGTTGATGCAGCAACTTCAGTGTAGTCATCGCTGTCTGTGTCACGGTACGCAGCCTGGATGTTGATGGATCCCAGATCGATACCTGTGGCAATTGCCCAAGCGGCGAGGTCAGAGCCGTCGGCTTCTGCTTGCATAGACAGGCCTAGCGGGCCAACAGCTGGACCGGTAATGACCAGAGAATCAGCAACACGACCCTGGTAGCCAACGTGACCAGCGCAGGACGAACCTGAGTTCACGCAGGTGACCCAGTCAGGACCCGTCATAACGGACCATTGAGAACCGACCGTGGCCGAACCCCAGTCACCGCCAAACGAAACAGTGGTGACACGTGAGGTGTTGCCTGTGTTGATGTGGCCGTCTGACATGTCGAGACCCAGCTCAACCTTGCCAGATACTGTGTTGCCATTGCCCATGTCCTTACTGGACTTCCAACCAATGCGCGAAGCGCCGTCTGACATCGACAGGTTCGAATCTTGGACGTTGATGCGTGGCTTTAGTGCGCCGTAGAAGCTTGCGTCAGCAGCAACGACGCCGGGGACGGCGACGGCACTGGCAACAGCCGCGGCTAGTAGTTTTTTGTTCATAAAATGTGTTCCTCTATACGTATAAGGTTAAACAACGTTTGCTCGTACAAGCGACGCTAGTGTGTGGCAAAATTGGTGAAAACACAAGGCTTGTGGACTAAAAGCGACAAAGAGGTGTTGTAATTACACAACAATTAAATCTAGGCCGTTCAGTGGAGCACAGTATAGTGGGTGTGGGGGTGTTTACCATTCTACAGAATCCTAAACAAAAACAATGCGGTATTGCTCTTTACTGACTTACTGGCGCCCAAAATACGCTCTAAACTCTTTTCTTTTGTATTGTCGGATCGGGCGTTGAATGGTGGGTTTGGACTCAAAGACCGTCAGAACGTGCTGCCTCAGCCAATATCCCCAGCCTTCTTCGATGCGCGACCGCAAAGCCTGCGATACAATTGATTTAGACCATTTGCTGCAACTGCGTCGGCCACTGAGGACTTGTCTAGGGATAACCCCAACAGCAACCCCAAAACGGCCTACACACAACTGATGGGTTGTTTTCACATGAGTTCCCAAAAATGACTAAGTGTTTCCATATTATTGTTGCTTTAGCTTTTGTGTTGACCGGTTGTGCATCGATCCTGCCAGGAAAGGATAAAGCGCAGACCCAGGTAACAAAAAACAAGGTTGCCCCAGGTTATGTTAAGGCCCCACGGGGCGAGCCGCCCTATCGTTTGCGATCGATTAGGTTGTTTGGTTCGGGTGACTCCGGTGATTCTACTAAACCGTCCGGTCCCCAGGTGTATGACCCGGATTATGCCGAGTACCTCGAATGGAAGCGCTGGCAGGAATTCAAGGCCTACCAGGAGTGGAAGGCAAAAAAGGAATCTCAGGCTCAGGGGTCCTGAACTTTACGATTGCCAGGGTATCGAGGTTTATTTGAGGCGATCAAACAGTAGTGTAAGAATGTGATCGCTGTTTTCCGCAGGATCTCCATTCAAGGTGAGGACCTCAATCACTGTGTTTTCACCCGCGGTGACTAAGCGAACCTGTACCGATTCGGTCTGTTGCTGTTTGTCCTTTTTCCACAACCGCAGTTTCTGTAGCACGTTTTTCTTTTTCGGTTCTTCAATTGCGTCATAGCGTACCTGAAACGTATGATCCTCAATTGACTTGTCAGCGATAGTGAATCCCGCATCACTCAGTGCGCGGTCAACGCTCGACCAGAGACCTTGAGCTGTGCCAGCAACCATCAATTGAAGTCGACCGTCGGCAGCTTGTTGCAGCGACAGCGCCCCCGAGTTTGAATTACTTTCCTTTAAGAGTTGGTACTTGCTTGCGAAAGTGAGTAACTGAACCCCCATCCGTTCCATAACAGCATTTGCAGCATCTGAGGCGACCGGTAGTTGGTCGTCGTCAAATAATGTAGCCCTCACCATGTCGTCTTCAGCGGTCACCCATAGGGTGTAGATCAACGGATCATTAATCCACAACAGCCGCTTGAGGAAACTGGCCGGGTTCTTCGTTTGTGGTTCGATGTCGTGGAACACTCTGAAATAACCAGTATTACGGTTACCTTCGATAATTCGAAGACCGATGTTTCTGACGGCTGTATCTATACGGCCCCAGCTGTTATCGAAAGTGTCGTCAATCAGGACAATGCGCTCCTCGCTATCACCGGTAACAACCAAGACGCCTTTATCTATAAGGCGAGCTTTGAGAATAACTGACTGCGCAGCGCGAAAGTCAGCAATATTGAGTTCTTCATCACCACTTTGGTCTTTTCGCCATTGCAGAAACTCCTCATACTCCGCCATCCGCTGGAACTGCTGGTACTGTTGATACTGGGCTTTTTCTTCTTTGCTCGCTTTTTGAAGAGTGGCTGAAAATAACGAGGCGTTAGTCGTCTGTTGGGGTGTTGTCAGGTCGGGGGGCACCTCCAGTGACTGAACAGAACTCGATGGAGTTGATCGAGAAACTATGTTCTCAGTGACGCCGCAACCCGTGACTACAACGAGGCAGGACAAACAGATCAGGATGTTCTTAAATATTTCGCAGTTCTGGATCAACGCGTTGGGCTCTCGTGGGCTGATGGCTCTGTTCATCACAACGGGGTTGGTCGAAATTATTTTCGAGGATAATAGGGATTGTACCCCACACAACATCCGTAGCATCTAGGATTGAAAATGAAACTGCACAGCGACAAGGTCACGGGATTGGTGCTTGCTGGCGGGCGGGCCCGCCGGATGGCGGGCCGAGATAAGGGCCTGATTGAGCTTGCTGGACGACCCATGGTGCACTGGGTGGTCCAGCGACTGGTGCCGCAGACCGCTTCAGTACTGATCAGTGCTAATCGGAATGTCGAGCGCTATGCCGATCTGGGTTTTGAAGTAATCCGGGATGTCGATGATGGTTTTCTCGGGCCTTTGGCGGGCATCTCCGCTGGTTTGACCCAGGCTGCAACGCCTTGGCTGGTTACAGTGCCGTGTGACTCACCTTTGCTTGTGGCCGATCTGGTTGTCCGGTTGTCTGCTGCAGTACCAGAGAAGGGCACTGGTATCGCAGTCGCTTATGATGGTAATCGCCTGCAACCGGTGTTTAGCCTGATTCACCAGGATCTGGCCCCAGACCTGGTAGATTTTCTGCACTCCGGTGGTCGGAAGATTGATCTTTGGCTAGATCGGCATGTTTGGGCACGGGTAGATTTCTCAGATCACCCGGATATGTTCCTGAACATCAATACACCTGAAGAACTGGCAGAACTTGAAAAACAACTACAGCTTTAGCTGGTTATGGCTGGAGTAGGCTGTCTAATTTTGCCTCGCTGGGGGATTTGCGGTTTAATGGCCTCACGGTTCTCATGCTGAACCTAGCGTTGAACCCTGTGATTCAGCAATGCACCACAGCACCAGTTTCCCCGGCCGTGCGGGCGCTGGCTCCCGTCGCTTAACCCTACTGTCGAATTGACCCGGGACATTATTTGTTTAACAAAGTTCTAATCGCTAATCGTGGTGAGATTGCCTGCCGCATTATCAGGTCACTTCGCCAACTGGGTGTCGTTAGCGTAGCGGTGTTTTCTGATGCCGACCGGGATGCAATGCATACGGTTTATGCCGATGAGGCAGTTGCCATCGGTCCAGCGCCTTCTGCGCAGAGTTACCTTTCAATTGATCGACTGGTCGATGCCTGTCTTCAAACCGGAGCCGATGCTGTGCACCCGGGATACGGGTTTCTATCCGAGAACAGCAACTTGTTGGAAGCCTTAAACACTGCGGGTATCGCATTTATTGGGCCGGGACAGCGGGCGATCGAGGTGATGGGCGATAAGATCACTGCGAAGGCGCTCGCTCGAAAGGCAGGCATAAGTGTCATACCTGGTTATGACGAAGCATTGGACGGAATTGACGATGCACTCGAAAAGGCGAGCGCAATCGGCTATCCCGTTATGCTGAAAGCGAGCGCCGGCGGTGGCGGTAAAGGGATGCGCGTAGCGTTCAATTCGACCGAATGCCGCGAGGGCTTCGATCGCGCACAGAACGAGGCACAGACAAGCTTCGGCGACAATCGTGTCTTTATAGAAAAGTATATCGACAGGCCCCGTCACATCGAAATACAGGTTGTGGGAGATCACCACGGCAACTGTGTATACCTCCACGAACGGGAATGTTCGATCCAGCGTCGGCACCAGAAAGTTATAGAAGAAGCACCCTCAACTTTCATTGATTCCGCTACGCGGGCAGCAATGGGCCAACAGGCAGTCGATCTGGCAAAGGCGGTTGATTATTATTCTGCGGGTACTGTTGAATTTATTGTTGACCAGGCCCGAAACTTCTATTTTCTGGAGATGAATACGCGCCTGCAGGTCGAACATCCGGTCACTGAAATGATCACCGGCCTGGATCTGGTGGAATTGATGTTGCGCATAGCCGCAGGTGAAGAATTGCCGTTCAGTCAGTCAGATGTTCCGATGGACGGCTGGGCCATTGAGTCAAGGATCTATGCCGAGAACCCCGCACGAGGCTTTGTACCCGCTACCGGGCGATTGATCCACTATCGTCAGCCACCACAAAGTGGCAGCGTTCGAGTCGACAGTGGCGTCAACGAAGGCAGTGAGATCAGTATTCACTATGACCCGATGGTGGCAAAACTGATTTGTCATGGATCAGATCGGAACGCCGCCATAGCACTGATGCGTGAGAGTCTGGATCAATTTCACATCCAGGGCGTGGTGACGAATGTGTCATTCCTGGCATCACTTCTGGCACACAAGCGATTTTTGACAGGGGAGACCACCACTGCATTTATTGATGAAGAGTATCCCGAGGGATTTGTATCCCAGATGCCTTCGGAGCCCCTACTTTCGAAGATCATTGCACTTATAGTGGTTGTCCATCAGCGTAGCCTAGTATTCCAGTTGGGTGATAACTCGCCGTCATCGAACCTCAGAAAAACCCATGTGGTGCGTACTACAGGGGCTTCGTATCGGTGCAGCGTTGAACCCGAAGATGGAGGCTATTCGGTTAGGGTAAACGGTTGCGTGCTGAAATTGACCACGGCGTGGACAGGCGCGGAAAAGGTGACAGCATTTTCTGTTGATGGTGAGCGTTACTATGCCCAAGTTGAGCGTACTGATATTAGCTATAGCGTAGTGCACGCTGGTTTCTTAGTTTCGGCACTGATTCTGGAACCGCATATGAGTGAACTCTATGACTTTATGCCTCTCCGGACCCCAAAGGACCAGAGTCACCTGCTGCTGTCACCGATGCCTGGTTTACTGATTTCGATTGATGTCGAGGCAGGCGACGCTGTGCATGCGGGTCAGGCGCTGGCTGTCATCGAAGCGATGAAAATGGAAAACGTCCTGAAGGCGGAACGTGATTGTGTTATTGAAACGATCCATGCTGCTGTCGGTGATACCCTCGAACCTGATCAGCCGGTTATTGAGTTTCAGGTCCAGAAGCAATGACAGACGCCGAGTTAGACAAATTAAAAGACGGTATATGCGCGCGTGACCGACGTGCACTCGCTCGTTCGATCACGCTCCTGGAATCAACCCGCTCGTTCCACCGCGACCAGGCTGAATCGCTGTTGACTGCCTTGTTACCCGATGTCGGCAAGTCGTTTCGAATCGGTATCACTGGGGTACCGGGAGTCGGAAAGTCGACTTTTATCGAAATGCTTGGGCTTAAGGCGATTGAAGCAGGGCATCGGGTTGCCGTTTTGACCGTCGATCCCACATCAGTGGTGAGCGGCGGGTCCATATTGGGTGATAAAACTCGAATGGAGAAACTATCAAGTCATGCCAATGCTTTTGTCCGCCCATCTCCCTCCGGCGGTAGTCCAGGCGGCGTTGCCCGTCGTACTCGAGAGAGTATCTATTTGTGTGAGGCCGCAGGATATGACTATGTTATTGTTGAAACCGTGGGTGTTGGTCAGTCCGAACTTCGTGTTGCTCAGATGACAGATTTTTTCCTGCTGCTCATCCTGCCGGCTTCCGGTGATGAACTACAGGGTATCAAGCGTGGCGTAATGGAGTTGGCGGACCTCATACTGGTCAATAAGGCGGATGATGATCTACAGAATGCGGCCCGGCGTACCGTCAGCAGTTACACTCAGGCTGTCCGACTGATGCAGCCACGTGTTGGCGGCTGGCAAGTGCCTGTGCTGGCCGTATCTGCATTGAGGGATCAGGGGATTTCCGAGACACTGGATATTCTGGACAAATTTCAGATCCAATACATGGAATCCGGTTTGATCGAAGAATATCGTGCCGAGCAGTCACGGCACTGGTTACGCCAGGAGGTTAGCGACGGCCTGATCGATCTATGTCGGCAGGATCCGGTGATAGCGACCCGATTGAAGACTCTGGAAAATGACGTGAAAGCCGGTAGAGTGGTGGCTACAGTCGCCGCCAGACAACTCGTAGATGAAATCGTCCAGCGTAGGACCGGTACTCAGCCATGATCGGTAAGCTCAATCATGTTGCCATCGTTGTACCTGATCTTCAAAAAGGAGCCGATCTCTATCGGGATGTGCTCGGCGCCCAAGTATCTGAGCCGATGCCATTGCCCGAGCACGGAGTCACCACGGTATTTGTGAAACTCGAAAACACCAAGATTGAACTCCTGCATCCGTTAGGGGAAGCGTCGCCCGTAAGCCGATATTTAGAGCGCCATCCCCAAGGGGGCGTACATCATATCTGTTACGAGGTTGC
>Ga0208765_1000140_pt1 | contig 44688 bp, 55 predicted proteins | sample ETNtaG_2_FD_185783 | JGI IMG/M metagenome (GOLD analysis project Ga0208765, IMG submission 185783) | Marine microbial and viral communities from oxygen minimum zone, Eastern Pacific Ocean - ETNP201406SV203 (SPAdes) (version 2) | ecosystem: Environmental > Aquatic > Marine > Oceanic ...
AGAATCAGTTCCAATACCATAACTAATTGTAGAATCGCCTACAAAAAATAAACCATCAATTCCAGGAATTTCATGAGGCATTTTAGATTTCCATACTTTTCCAGGCTCTTTAACTACAGATTCTACTAATTTCCAAGCCATAGGACGCTCCCACAACAATGATGAATCGAATTTTGGATAAATGGAAGATATTTCTTGCTTCATTTTGCTAACAATTTCTTTAATTTTTTCAGAATCCTCAGTTTCAGAAGGAAGTACAGGAGTTCCAGCAATAATCAAATGCTCTCCACGAGGGGAAACAGACGGAGTTATGTTAGATATGAAAAAGATTCCTTTAGTCACATAATCATTACCTACAGGAAAAACAACTTGGCGAGTATCAATTTGAGAATTTAGAGCAAAATGTACTTCGACTACAGAAGTTGTTTTATTTAATTTATCAATTTTTTGAACAAATTTTTTATCAATTACATCTTTGTCAAATAATTGATTTAATGCAGTGTATGCAGGATAAGATATTACAACTGAATTTGTTTGAATAAATTTTTCAGAATTAGAAGAATCAATTACAACAACTCCAGTTACTTTGGAATTTTCAACAATTACTTTTTTTACAGATTGCCTTGTTTGGATATTTCCATTTTTTTCTAAAATAAAATCACCGAGAACTCTACATATGGAATCATATCCCCCATCATCAGGATATGCAAATTCACTAGTTCCACCTTTAAAGGGATTAGCTCTAATTATAGTTCTAGCAAACTCACCTAATGATATATGATCCGCAGTGTCAGCAAAGGCCAACATACATACTGCTTCAAAAAAAGCATTTGTGTCAGAATCTAAATTACTAGTAATTTTTGTTAAAGGAACTTCATCCCATAATTCTGTTTTTTCAATTGAAGAAAATGCCAAAGGAAGTAATAATTTAAGAAGTCTAACTCGGCTTTTGAACGGAATCAATGATAGTTTAAGTAAATCCATCATCCCTTTAGGATAAATATGAAATTCAGTATTTGCATAAAATGCAATATCATCAACTTTTGCAAGTTTTAATCTAGATTCAATTCCCAAGTTTTTTAAAATTGTGAAAATAGCAGATTTTTTGTAAAATGGCATTATATGAAAACCATTATCCAAAATGTGGTTTTTGTATTCCATAGAAGCAGTTCTTCCACCTAATTTTCCAGATTTTTCTAAAACCAACACTTTGTGACCAGTATTTGCCAAAATTGCACCAGTGGTTAAACCACCAACACCTGCACCAATAATCACAGTAGGAAGTGACATGAATAATTTTTCTGATTTTTATATTTAACAAGAGCCAACTTCATTTCATAGTGCTAACTAAGAAGATTAAATTGATTTTGAATAACTTTCAGCACACATAATAAATTCAGACATTACAGAACTCATTCTTTTCAAGATTAAAATTTTGAGAAAAGGAATTAACTTTAGAATACCATTTAGTTTTAAATTCACGACAATGGAAATATCAGTTCCATTAGAATTTGAATCATAAGTTTCAATAAATGATGTCCCCTTAGCAGGACCACTTAAAATGAATACTTTATGCATGTTGGGTTTTACAATAATATGCTTAGTTTTAATTTCAATGTTTTTACCAAAAAAATCTATAGATTCCAAAACAATTATTTCATTTAATGAATTACTAATTATCTTCAAAGATTTAAAATATTTAGGCATTATTTTATGAAAATTTTCAATATCTGTACTAATTTGAAATATTATATCACGTTTAAGATTACTTTTTTGAATAAGATTATGAGTACTCATGAGCCAACATTTTTCTTAAGTTAATCCCATAAATTTGATTTTAAAAAAGGGCTTTTCTTGTAAGATATGGAATATTAGGGCGTAGTGTCTTTTTTTTAGAATAGATATGGGTTTAATGATCAACTGTGAATGTGAAAAATGTAATTGTAATAGGGAATTTGAGACAATAGACGGCGAGGATTTACTTAATTTGATACAACATGGTCGACTAACTGAAGAAAAAGCAACATATCTCAAATCTAGAGTTGGTAGCAAATTATGCAAGTCTTGTTTTATAGATGAACACGCTTGATAATGTGTTGGAAACTATCGACTATCTAATACTATTAGTACTATTGAAATCCCCTATTTTGATAGTGATATTCTTCAAATGGAATAAGATTAAGGCCAAATTTTCAACTCTTATTCATTAAGAAAAAAGAGGCATACTTGTTTTTTGAGCTCTTTGAGCTAGTCTAATGATATGAGCTTAGATTCGCTTGATAAAATAATCTAAAGGGCTCGGAGGGCTTCGATCCCTCGACCTAGCGGTTCGAAGCCGCTCGCACTATCCAGGCTGTGCAACGAGTCCAAACAATTAAGAATTTAACCAGCCTAAATGTCTGTCTAGGTACTTTGAAAGTTTCAAAAAAAGTTGTGGGAGTTGAATATGCAATTCGAGATATTGTTTTAGCTGCACGTAAAGTTGAACAAACAGGTATGAAAGTTGATTATCTCAATATTGGTGATCCTGTACAATTTGGTTTTCAACCTCCTGATAATGTAAAGCAAGCTTTGATTAATTCTATTAACAAAGGTGAAAATTATTATTCTACATCTGAAGGTCTTTTAGAATTAAGAGAGGAGATTGCAAAAAAAGAAAATGCTAAAGGACTTTCAATTACTGCTGATGATGTTTTAATTACAAATGGTGTTTCTGAAGGACTTGATATGGTAATATCTTCAATTGTGGAAGAAGGTGATGAAGTACTTTTACCTGGACCTTATTATCCTCCATATGCTTCGTATGTAAGATTACACGGAGGACTTCCTGTAGAATTTTCAGTTGACTTGAATAATTCTACACCTGATATTGATGATATTAAATCCAAAATTACTTCTAAAACTGTTGCAATCTGTTTGATTAGCCCAAACAATCCAACTGGTGTTGTATTTAATGAAAATGCACTCAAAGAATTAGTAGATATTGCTAATGAACATAATCTCTACATTATTTGTGATGAAATTTATGATCAAATAATTTTTGATGATAAATTTGTAGGAATTGGAAAAGTTACAGGTGATTCTCCTGTAATTGTTTTAAATGGATTTTCTAAAGTTCATTTAATGTCAGGCTGGAGAATTGGTTATATTGCATTTAATCGCTCACCTAAACTTGAAGCATTACGTGAACATCTTCCTAAACTTGCAAGAGTAAGAATTGCAACTAGTCTTCCAGTGCAACACGCAGCTTTAGAATCGCTTCGGGGACCTCAAAATTATATCAATGATTTTGTTTCAGAAATGAAAAAACATCGAGATTTAGTTGTAAAACGTCTTAATGAAATGCCTGGACTGTCTTGTTCTAACCCTAAAGGTGCATTTTATGCATTTCCAAAAATTGAAGATAATAGATTTGGTAGCGATAAAGAATTTGTTACAAAATTATTAGAATCAAAAGGAGTACTAACTGTTCATGGTTCTGGATTTGGGGAACAATATGGCAGTGGACATTTCAGACTTGTTTATCTTCCAAGTCTAGAAACCTTAGATTCTGCAATGAATAAAATTGAAGAGTTTGTTAGTCAGTAATTCCATTTTAAATATTTTTGTGGAATTATTTCTATAATACAATCAGTATCTTCAAGTAATTCTTTTGCTGATTTATTTTCTAATGTTTTAAAATATTTTAAAAGTATTTTTTTTGCAATTATTTTTACTTTGGGTATTTCTAAAATAATATTGGCAATTCCTTGTCCCATCACTCCATAAATATCTGGAGCATTTACTCCTACATCAACACAAAATGATACACGATTATTTTTTTGAATATTTTTAATTTTTTGATTTCTAGTATTTGTTCCTATGTGGATTTTTTTCCCACTATATCTATACCATACAGGCGTAATATGAGGAAAATCATTTTTATCTATAGTAGACAATCGTAAAATTTTTTGTGTTTTTAGAAATTCATCTCTTTTGTTCATGTTTTCTAAATCCTAGTACTATCATAAAAATCCCAAATGTTAGCATTCCCATTGATATTTTTTCGTTTGTAATGTCCACATTAAATAAAAAATCTTCTACAAATTCTGGACCCCATATCAATAATTGTTGAATTAAAACTATTGCTGCCATTACACAAAACATCAAACCAATTGCTGTATACCAATTTCTACCCCTTCTTTGATATTCATGACTCATGATTAATGAAAAAACAGACTTAGATGATTTTAATGCCTGGATTTTTTATTTTATTTCTAATCATTGCATTAAGCAACAATGGTGTAGACATTTCTGCAAGATATGATAACTCTATTGGTCCTAAGTAAATTGATCTTAATCCTTTGATTTCATCAATTAAACTATTTACAACTTGAACTGATTCATTATCATCTCCACAAACAAATATGTCATAATTTAATTCTAGTGTAGGATTAACTAATTTTTTTTCAGAAATTACATGAAATGCTGATACCAATTTTGATTTATCTTTCATGTGATTTGATACAAGTTTGTATGAAAATGGTTTGTTATCTTTAATTGAAACACATTCAAAACCAACATCTGTTTTTGTCATTGGTACAATTGGAGATACCACAACACAAGTATCTTTAATTTCAGATAAAATTCCAGAACACACTGAATCAATATTTTCATATGGAATTGATAAAATTAAGACATCACTATCTTTTGCAACTGAAACATTATCATTTCCAGAGATTGTACCTTTAATTTCTCCAAAAGATTCTTTTGCAATATTTGTATATTCTACTGCTGATTCTGATGCTCTTGCAGCATCTCTTGAACCAATTATAATATCATGATTTTGTGACCATCTTAATGCAAAACCTTTTCCCATACCTCCTGTTCCACCAATAATTCCAACTTTCATAATTTACAGCCTGACAATGTTATTATTATCTCTATTTGAATTGCGATCATATGGGTCAAATAATTTTCCTTAGACATGGTCAAGCAAAAAATAATACTGATAGGGTTTTAGCTGGTAGAACTCCGGGTGTTCCATTAACTGATACAGGAATTAAGCAAGCAGAACAAACTGGTAAATTACTTGAAGATATGAATATTTCAGCAATTTATTCAAGTCCTATTCAAAGAGCAAAACATACTGCTGAAATTGTTGGAGAACATAATTCTATTGATGTAACTATTGATGATCGTTTAATTGAACTTGATATGGGTAAATTTACTGGTGTTCCCTATGATGAGATTTTTACTAGTCATGGTAACGTCTTTATGAAATTCTATAATGGTGAATTGGAAATTGCTCATAATGGTGTAGAAACTTTTGCTGATGTGAAAAAGAGAGTTTTAGGAATAGTTGATCATGTGACTAAGAAGCATCCAGATGAAAATGTTGTTTTAGTCACTCATATGGATCCAATCAAAGCAATGCTCTCAACAATAGTTGATTTATCTCCAACCAATCTCTTTGAATTAATAATTGCTAATGCATCACTTAATGTTTTTAAAGAAAAAGATCGTAAATTTTCTCTTTCTGGAATTAATGTAATGCATCCTTCCAGATTCGATCAGAATTGGTAGATAGTAATCTTGAAAACCCTTATAAAGAATTTGAAGGCGAAATCAAATAATCGCTAATGAAATTCATATTTGGATTCTTACTGATAATTGCAGTTTTAGTAGTACTTCCAGCTGTAGATTTTGCATTTGCAGCAGGTGATGAGCCTGGTGAATATCTTGATCGTAGAGTTGTTATTTGGAATTTATTTTATAAGATGATGACTGTTGCATTTATTGTTGGTGCAGTAGTTTCTGGTACTATTGTTTGGCAATGTTGGAGATTTAGAGAATCTCATCCAAAAGCAAAACCAACTAGTTATGAAGGAACTGATTGGTAGATATGTCTGGACACTCTAATTGGCCTGAATGGATTTACGTTGCTGTAGTTATTGCATTAATGTGTTGGGTTGGTGCAGAAGCATGGGAAACTGAAAGACTAATTGAACATGTCCCTGCAGATGCTAAAACAATTATTGTAACAGGTCAGCAGTGGTTCTGGACTTTTGAACATGAAGATGGAACAAAAGAGATTGGTGAACTACATGTTGAAGTTGGAAAGGCTTACAAATTTGAAGTAGTATCAACAGATGTAAATCATTCTTTTAATATTCACGACTATGTTGTTTTAATGGATGCAATTCCTGGTAGAGTTAACACTGTATGGTTTGCACCAGATAAAGTTGGTGAACATGATATTCAATGTAGAGAATATTGTGGATTAATTCACTATAACATGAGAGGAACACTTTATGTTACGGAGCCATCACATTGACAATCTTGACAACGCTTTTATCCGAAATTATTTTCGAGGAGATTAACTAATGACTTTAGAATTACAAAAACCACGTCCTATTTGGCAAATAATGTTTTCAACACATCACACTGATGTTGGATTACTATACCTGATCAGTTCTCTTACATTCTTATTCTTAGGTGGTTCACTAGCACTTGGAATTAGAGCTGAATTATTCTTACCAGGATCTCAAATCATTGCAGATTCAATGACGTTTAATAGAATTTTTACTGTTCACGGAACAACATTAATTTTCTTATTCATTATTCCATTTGCATCAGCTGTTGGTAACTACTACGTTCCAATTATGGTTAGATACAAGGATATGGCATATCCAAAACTTAATGCAATTGCATTTTGGATGATTCCTCCAGCAGGTGTACTAATTTGGCTAGGATTTGCAGACTTTACATGGTATGCAACACCGCCATATTCTATTATCAGTGCTCCAGGACCTGCAGCAGATATGTGGATCTTTGGATTAAAGATTTTAGGTGTATCTTCAGTATTGGGTGCTCTAAACTTTGTTGTTACAATTCTAAAATGTAAACACCCCGACATGTCAATTGGACAAATTCCGTTGCTTGCATGGTCTTTCTTATCTTCTTCATTAATCATTATAGTTGCAATCCCAACATTTGCTGCAGCATTGTTAATGCTGTTAACTGATAGACTTGGTGTAAGTGGATTTTTCAATCCAGCAATGGGTGGTGACCCAATTGCATATGCACATTTGTTTTGGTTTACATTCCATCCTGAAGTCTATGTATTAGTAATTCCAGCAATTGGAATGATGTATGAAATTATTCCAAGATTTTCAAGAAAACCAATTTACAGTTACAATTCTGGAGTCTTTGCATTTGTTATGTTATCTATTGTCGGTTTCTCATCATGGGCACATCACATGTACGCAACTGGAATGTCATTTACTGAAAAAACAGTCTTTATGGTTGGAACTTTAGCTGCTGTTCCAGCATCTGCAATGCACGTTTTCAACTTTGTTGCAACAATGTGGAATGCTAGAATTAAATTTTCAACACCAATGATGTGGGCTGTTGGAGGAATTGCATTATTCTTCTCTGCAGGTGCAGGTGGTGTAGTTAACAGTGCAATGCCATTAGACTTTACAACACACGATACCTATTGGGTAGTTGGACACTTCCATCTCTTTGTAATGGGTACTATTGCATTTGGTTCCATTGGTTATCTCTACTACATGTTCCCATATGTTACAGGTAGAATGTACAATGAAACATTAGGTAAGATTCACTTTGTAATGTCGTTTGTTGGAACTGTTTTAGTATTTTTCACACAACACGTACTTGGTTTGTATGGAATGCCAAGAAGAATTTACGATTATCCACCAATACCAGAATGGATTGCAATGAATCAAATAGCTTCTATTGGTGCAATGATTATTGGTATCAGTATGGCAATATTCTTAGCAAATATGATTTACAGTTCTGGAAAAGGCAAACCTGCAGATACAGATGATCCATTTAGTCTTGGAGGCAAATATTACTATCCATATGAGGCAAAGACCCCATCACATTAGGAGATAAATGAAATGAGTCAAAATAATTCCCAAAATGTTTACAGAACAACATCCTCTAGAGTTGGAAAGATGTTAGCTATAATGTTGGGTATTTGTCTTGTTGGTGGAGTAATATTTTTTGGAATGTGGGATTATTGGATTTCACAACCACCACCAGTTGTTGCAATGATGGCAGGAGAAAAAACTCATGCAGGACCTGCAGAAGCAACTGGAAAAACAATTACGCAAGATCTTCAATTTCTTGAATCAGCAGACTTTAGGTCTTTGACATTTAATGCACTGATAGATGAACCCGGAGCCAATCCAACAATTGAAATGAGTGTTGGTGATAAAGTTGTCTTTAATGTTGTAAATGATGGAATGTCTTTCCATGCATTTGGTGTTACAAAAGACACTGAAGGCTTTGCTGGAATCATCCCTGGCAGTGAGGTTGCAGCTCCAACAAATCCACTAAAACCTGGTGAGTCTGGTACATCTGAATTCATTGCAGGTGAAGAAGGAACTTACTACTACATTTGTACAGTTCCTGGACATAGAGATCAAGGAATGGTTGGAGAAATTATTGTATCTGGTTCTAGTGGACCAGCAGCTGCAGCACCACCAACTGGTGTATCTCATGAATTTGAATTTGATTTTATAGAATCTGCAGACTTTAGAACTTTAGCATTTAATGCATTACCTGGAGAAGAAGGCAATAATCCTGATGTTGTTGTAAATTCTGGTGATGAAGTAACTATTACTACAAACAATGCTGGAATGTCTTTCCATGCATTTGGTGTGGTCTCAAATGCTGATGACTTTAACAGTGTTGTTTTTGATTCAGCAATTGCAGCTGCAACAAACCCACTAAAACCTGGAGAATCTGGTAGTACAACCTTTACGGCTGGTGCACCTGGAACTTACTACTACATTTGTACAGTTCCTGGACATGCATTACAAGGAATGGTCGGAAACTTTATCGTAGAATAATTTTGGCAATTCAATATCTTGCATTATCCACTCTGATAGTTTTGTATTCATTGATGTTTATTGGTGGATATATTTCTGCAGCTGGATTAGGATTAACTTGTCCTGAATGGCCCCAGTGTCCAAATGGTGTGATGCCTTCAGCTGAATATTTTGTTGAATGGACTCACAGATTAGTTGCAGCAACTGTTGGAGTTTTAGTGATTTCTACAATGGTAGCTAGTATTATTCATAAAAATTCAGATTTGAAAATTAAGATTACAAGTTCCATAGCAACTGCATTAGTAATTACACAAATTACTTTAGGTGCTTTGGTAATTGATTTAAAATTACACGCAGTTTTAGTATCCATTCATTTAGGTATTGGAATATTCTTGTTTTCAATGGTATTGCTAACTACTTTGTTTGCATTCCGTATAGCAAAAATGCCATTAAAGGCTAAGATTTAGATTTTTTAAAAAACTTTGGTAGGTAAATGTATCCAATAATGACTGCAAATGTTAATGCCCCAATTGTAATTGCAACAATAAAAATTATTCCAAATGGACTTTGAGTTCCCATGTTAAAGGTATAGGTTAGTGTCCCTTCTGTTCCCTCCATATCATACAAGTCAATTAAGACAATATGGTTTCCTTGGTTTTTCCAAATATAATCAATATCCCAATGTCCTGTTTTGATTGTTGTTGGTGGAATTGCATTAACTTGTTGATCGTTATAGAAAACTCTAATTCCCATTGTAAAACTACTAACTTCTTCAAAGTCTGCATCAGTTACTCTGACTAACAATTGTGATGGTTCATCAATTTGAGGAAATTCAGGTGTTGTGGCTACTTGTACTCTATATCCTCCATAGAATTCTTCTGCAGAATTAAACAGTGAATGAGCATATGCTGTATTGACTGCTGAAACCGACGAAAATAATATTATGAAAATTAATAACGTTGATCGCACTTTATTCATTATATTATAATCATTTGTCGATTAATATATTGTAAATCAATTTCTCTCAAAAAAATCTTCACAACCTTTAAATCCTTATTGCCAAGAAACTCAAATGTTGACACTCGTTAGAAAATCAATTGATATTAAAACACCTGTTGACAGCGTCTTCACATATTTTGCAAGACCAGAACATGTTTCTGATCAAATCAAAAATGACACAGTTGGAATGACTGTAGTTCCAATGGATATTAAAGAAGGAATGGGTGTTGGTACAACTTTTAGAATTATTGGTGATTTTAGCGGTAAACGTTTAGAGTGGGATTGTGAAACAACTGAATTTGTCAGAAATGAGAAAATTGTTGCTAAACAAATTGAAGGTCCATTCAAGAGATGGGAAATCACAAATGAATTTGAATCATTAGGTGATAATCTCACAAGAATAACTATGTCCGTAGATTATGAAATGCCATTTGGTCCACTAGGAGCAATTTTAGATAAAGCAAAATTTGCAAAATCTGCTGATAAGGGAATGGAAACTGCACTTTACAATGTTCGAGGACTACTAGAAGGAAATGGTTCAATTCCAGTATACATTACACTAGATGCATACCAAAAACTTCTTGCAGAAAAGAAAAAGATGAACAATGTCCCAGTTTCAACTGCACTTACAGCAATTTTAGAAAAATACAGTGAAATAGAAGCTAAAGCACAAAACTAAATTTTCATTTATTTTAAAATCTTAAGATTAATAACAACTCTAGACTTTTTTATTTTGTTGGGTTTATGGCGCAGCCAGGTAGCGCACCGGACTCTTAATCCGGTTGTCGAGGGTCCGAATCCCTCTAGACCCGCTTTTAATTATATAATTTTTTAAATTAAGAATAATAATTATAATTTTTTCAATAAAGTAAATCTTGTCTGATCTTGTCCATAATCTTCATGCAAATCTACATCACTAACAAATTTGATTTTGTAATCTAACCATTTTCCCCCCATATTCCGAAATTTATGATTCTCATCAATTTGTTTTTCTGTTTTTTCATATTTTTCACAATGCATTATCCATTTTTTTGACACTCTAAACATTTCTGCAATTCCTTTTTCTAAGATATCATCATCTAAATAATTCATTAATCCGTGTGTAAATACAAAATCTATTGAAGAATCTTCAAATGGTAATTTTGTAATATCTCCATTTTGAAAATTCCCATTTGGCAATTTTTCCTTTGCAATATCCAATGCATGTTCGTTTAGATCAATTCCATGTACTTGAAATGGTTCTACAAATAATCTTAAGTCTATTCCTGTACCACAACCTATTTCTAGAATACTCTGAGTTCCTGGTAAGGAACTAGCTAAATCTTTGATATATTTTGAAAATTCTTCATGATATCTTGATTCATTTTCATCTGCATACTTGTTCCAAAATTCTTTATCATATTGCATATTGTTTTCCCTTTTGAGCTGTATTTGTTATTATTTCTCTTTCCTAGTGCTGACATTTACATGGAATTAATTTTGTATCAAAAGTGCAGTCATGCGGTCCATCAGATTTACCCTGTGTTGGAATATTTTTCATACAATCTTCATGACGTCCTTTTCTACAAAACCAACAAATTTCCGGTGTATCTCCAGTTGCACACAAATCCATGATTTTTAATATTTTTTATGGGTAAAAAAGTTCTTTGAAATTAAATAAATGTCAACCATGGTAAGAATCTCTCATCTTTACCCATTACTACATCTGTAAATGATTTTTGTAATGCTTTAGTTACACTTCCCATTTTACCTGTTCCAATTTTGACTTTATCAATTTGTGTAACTGATTTTACTTCTGCAGCAGTACCTGTCATAAAAATTTCATCTGCATTATAGAGATCATCTCTTTCTAAATCTCGTTCAATCACAAATCCGCTATTCTCTTCAATGATTTGTATGATGCTGTCTCTTGTTATTCCTTCTAATCCTCCTGCTGAAAGCGGTGGTGTTTGAATTATGTCATCTTTAATGATGAATATGTTTTCAGCACTACCTTCTGCAACTTTTCCTTGAGAATTTAACATAATTGCTTCATCATATCCATTATCCAATGCTTCCATTCTTGCTAAAGCTGCATTTGCATAATTTGATGCTGCCTTTGCTTGCATTGGTTGAGATCTTGAATCAATTTTCATCCAACTAGAAACTTTACATTTTGCTCCAGAAAATTTACCAGCTTTTGATTCTCCCATCTTCCACTCCCAACATGAAATTGACATATCTACTTTGTTTGTAGTAGGAGTTAATCCCATTGTTCCATAACCATAATATGCCAATGGTCTAATGTAAGCTTCTTTGAGTCCACTAACTTTAACAGTTTTTAAAATTGCATCTGAAATTTCCTTTTTTGTAAATTGCATTTTCATTGAATATAATTTTGCAGATTTGAATAATCTGTCTACATGTTCTGGCAATCTGAACACTGCAGAACCATTTGGAGTATCATAGCATCTAATTCCTTCAAAAATTGATGTTGAATAATGTAATGCATGGGTCAATACATGAACTTTAGCATCTTTGAATGGTACTAATTTTCCATTCATCCATATTTTACCCGTTTCTTTCATAACAAACGAAAAAAATCCTCGTAATTTAAAGAATTATTTTTAATAATATTTGTTGTATTTGGAAAATACATATCAGATTAATTACGTAATATAGTATGGAATGGACTTTAGGATTAATTGGGATAATTTTTTTAATTATAGGCTTAGTTGGTCAAGCATTTCAAATGCGTAAAATTCGTTTGACAAATTATCCAGATGGCGAATTAGCCTCACCAAATATTTTCATGAATAAGAGTAATTTCAAGTGGTATGCAGTAATTGGAATTGGTATTGCTTGTTGGTATGCAGCTGAACGTATCTGATCTATATAGATTAGGATTATATATGAAAAATTTCTATTAAATATAGCGTGTTTTGGGTAACGCCGGACTAAATCTAGATAACGAGTCCAAGAATAAACCCTTCATGGCGTTTACTGGTGAAAACCTGTAACGCCATAACTTTAATTAAATAAAATTAATTTCTGAAATTTCTTGATGTACTGCTTTGATAGCTTTTCTTATATTTTCTTCTGCATCTTCAACAACAATAATTATTCGTGATGTTTCTTCTTGTGCATCCATATTCAAAATATTTAATCCAGATTCTCCAATCTTTGCACTAGTTCTTGATGCAACTTGTTGTACTCTCCACATTTCATCTCCAATTAATGTAATTACACCTCTGTTGTATGTAATTGTTGCAAGTGAATCAAATCCCAATAGATATTTTTCATTTCTTTTAACATAGTCTCCATCTAAAAACAATATTCTGGATAATTCAACACCATCTTTTGTAAATGGTGATAAAATTATAAATTCACTATAACGTTTGTCTTTTTCTAAGGATGTCAATAATTTTTGAATAGAATTTGTTTCAACTCTAAATATTGCACAATTTTCTTTTCCTGTAACTATTTTTATAGGATGGCCTTTTTGTTCATCTAATTCTCTTTTTATTATAGTAATTTTTTCTGGATTTTTTATATTTGTAATTCTGATTGGCATATCTACTCCATGCTCTACAATTTCTTTTATTGCAATTGGATCTAAAATTTTCATACCAAACATTCCAGCAAGTCTTGCTTCATTGTATGATAATTGAATTACTTCTTTTAATCCAGATTCTACAATTTTTGGATCAGCTGATACTACAGAACTGTCTTTTTCAAAATCTATACTAGTTTCATATTTTTTATGAAATAATATGCCTAGATCTGCTGCAGTTCTATCTGAACCTCCCCGTTCATATGTTGTAGTTGTGTCATCTACTGTTTTTCCTATAAATCCACCAATTGTAACCACTTCATTATTTTCAACTAACTTTGAAATTTTTCCCATTCTCTCATTTGATTCTGTTCTCAAAAAATTTGTAGATTCTATATTATTGTCTGTAATTATTGGCCAGTCATCAAATTCTACAGCATCTGTTTTAATTTGATTACTTCTTAGAATATGATTCATGACATGAGACATCAATATTTCCCCTGAAAATGCTAATGCTCTTGATCGTGTTTCATCTGCAAATTCATTATTTTCAAATGCATCATCCAGTGCTTTTTGTGCTTTTTTTAGATGTATATCAATAACATTTTCACAATTTTTTTTATTATCATCATTAACCATTTGAAGAATTTTTTGGTATGCTATTTTTACAATATCTAGTGATGGTTTAATTCCATTTTCTGCATTTTTTCCTTGTTCTAGTACAATATCTGTCAATGAACGTTTTTTTTCATTATGCAAGGTTAGTGGTGCTGAAAAGACAGTAATTACTTTGGAATCTTTTTTTAAATTATTAATTCTCTCAATTATTTGTGGTATCAATATTCCATCTGGACCTATTGCACTTCCTCCAAATTTTGCAATTATCAAGTTAGTCATAGTACTGTGTTAAAACCAAATTGCCATCTATTAACTATTTGATCTCTCTTTGATCATTTTTTTAATAATCTCTGATGCTAATTTTGCACCGGAAGTGTTTATTTTGTTTCTTTTTTGTTCTAATTTTTCTGAAATTAATGTTTCAAGCCTATTGATATCTTCAAAAACAAATCCTTCAGTTTTTGCGTTATCTTCTTGTTCAAAATGACCTTTAATTGGAATAAATATTCCAGGTGTACCATACGCTTTAGCCTCATCTATTGTTGATTTACCTGCTAAAGAAATTATCAAATCTGATGCAAAAATTAATTCATGTAAATTATCTACAAATCCTAAATTTCTTACATTTGAAAATTTTTTATTAATTGCTGGACCTGATACTACAACAATTTCAATATCTTGATTAATTTTTAAAATTGATTCGATAGATTTCTCAATTAAAAATAATCCTGCATCTGTACCTCCAATTGAAATAATTATAGTTATTTTGTTAAATGAAAATTTTTTCCTTAATTCTTCTCTTGAAAAATTTATTTCTCTAACTATTGGACCTACTCTTTTGATATTATCTTGGTCATGTCCTTCTTCTGGAATTATTACTACATCACAATTTTTTATAATATTCATCATTGATTTGTTCATTTTTCTTTCAATAAGTGATGCAATTCCTTTTGTGAATTTTGTTTCTAAAACATCTGTAATCAATATATTTGGAATTTTTAAATTTTGTGCAACAGTTAATGACGCAAAATCTTCATCACTAATTATTAAATCTGAATTATTAATTTTAATAATTTTTTCTGATATCTTTTTACAGTTTTTATAATATTGAAAATAATTCCATAACCATTTTGTTTGATTATTTAACATTCCATTCTCTACAATAAATGATGGTGGATTGTAGATGTCATTTACCTTATACTCTAATTTTTTTAAAATTTTAGCAGCTCCACTACCTGTAACAAAATTAATTGAAATATCTTTCAAATTATTCACTATTGCAATATCTCGAGTAACATGGCCTAATCCAATTGGACTAGAAAAAAAATCACAAACATTCATAGTTTTTATTATTTTTAATCAAATTTCTATATTTTTCCTTGTCTCAAAGTTTAAATGGATTTCAACGAGGTAGGTTTCAGTGGGCTCATAGTCTAGCTCGGTTATGACGTCGCCCTTACACGGCGAAGATCCGGTGTTCAAATCACCGTGGGCCCATTTATCCTATTTTACAACAACTTTTACTTTGTAATCCTCTAGCAATCCAATAAATTGAAAATATCAATACCCCAACTGAAATAAATTTTAATTCTAATCCTTGCATTGGAAATAACGATAATCCTCCAACAGCTCCTAAAATTACGGCTAATGGAGCAGTACATGCTGGACAACCTGGTGTAAATGCTGCAAAGACTCCACCAAATATTGCTGAAGAATTTGTTTTTACTGAATCAACTTTAACTGAATTCATTTTTTTCATTTGACTCATTTTGTATGCCATCATTGCAAAATTAATACCAGCTAAAGTTGAAATTATTATTGTCAATCCAATTGATGTCAAAATATAATGTGGTGCTAATTCTACTGCTACATTAAAGTGAGTTGGTAACATTGACATTGTCAAAAAATAATAAATTATTCCTAACCCTATTCCACTAATTATTCCAATTCTAGCATATTTTTTCATTGTTAAAATATTTGAAATTAATTGAATTTTGGTTTGCATTTAATTTAATTTAAAATCTATCATATTTTAAGCATTTTTTAATACCAAAAGATTCTTAGTCTTTAATTTTTAATTATGAATATGACTGAATTTTCATCTACTGAAAAAATAATTTTAGTTCAATATGGAATTCAAAAATATGAAAATGAGGAAATTGTTTTTGAAAAATTAAAAACGATAATGAGTGAAAAAGATATTCAAAGAAATATTGATACCCTAATTGCAACTCAGATAGTAAGACGAATAGGACCTGAGGTTCTTCAAAACAATGAAAGCCATACTGAATTACCTGATTTGCCTGAAAATCTGAAATCTGTAATCGAAACTTTATAATTTAAAATCCTCTGATGCCTTGAGGACGCACAATTTCTGGATGGTCTTTCATCCATTCTACTTTCTCTAACATTTCTTGTTTATCTTGTGGGAATGTACCTTTTACAGTATATGCATTTGAACCATGATTTACTCTAAATACAATTTCTTCTTTAGTATCAATTTGATTAACCAACTCATAAAGTTCTTCTAATCCCTCATCATCATTTATCTTAACAAATTCACCTTCATATTTATCGATAAATTCCTGTTTAATTCCATTTTCTAGATAAAGTGTTAGTGCACCAACATAATGTGGTGAACATGCACTAATCACTTCTGCTGTACCTTTAATGTGATCTTTTGAATATTTTTTTCCACCTAATCCTAAAATTACCATACATGACATAATGTAACCTGCTTCCTTTGCTTTGTTGACTGATTTGATGATTGTTTTTGCAACAGCCCCCTTTGTTACTTTTTTCAAAACAATATCTGAACCACTTTCAATTCCTAGATAAAACATATCTAATCCTGCATCATTCATTTTCTTTAATTCCTCTGGTGTTTTTTTTAAAATATTCATAGGCATTGCATAACATGAAATTCTTTCAATATTTGCAAATTTTTCTCTAATGTATTTTAAAATTTTTATCATATATTCAGAATCAAGATTTAACGCATCACCATCTGCAAGAAACACTCTTCTTGTATCTGGTACATAATTTGCCATCATGTCAATTTCAGCTTTTACATCATCCCATGATCTTTCAGAATATTCTTTTGATCTATACATATCACAAAATGAGCATTCATTAAATGAACAACCTAGTGTAACTTGAAAAATTAATGATCTAGCTTCTGATGGTGGTCTATACAATGGAGCATCATAATTTAACATCATATCTTAGTTCATTTCGTTTTATTTGATTATCTTTTTTATAGTTTCTATTGTGATTATAGGCAGTATAAAATTGAAAATTAGTGTTTATGTTGATGGTTCTGGCGGTCCAAATGGTGGATTTGGATTCTTTGTGAAAGAAACTGGAGAATCATTTTATGAAAAAAAATCTGAAATAACAAATAATCAGGCTGAATATATGGCAATAATTTCAGCATTAAAAAAATTTGTTGACACTGATAATGAAATTACTATTTACAGTGATTCAAAAAATACTGTAAATCAATTAAATCATGAATTTGCCATTAATAATGAAAAACTTCGTGATCTAGCCAGAGAATCTTGGGTACTTATTGCAAAATTTTCTAATCTACTCATTGTTTGGATTCCTAGAAAAGAAAATCTTGCAGGTAAGATGTTAGGGAGTTAAAATCATAGATCAGAAATTTCTATGAATAACTTTATTATACAAAATCTTAAATTCATTTTATCATGGCAGAATCTGTCTTTCTATCCCCAAAATCTATTGCAGTAATTGGAGCATCTGATAAAACTGGAAGTGTTGGTGCTACAATTACATCAAATATTATGAATGGTTTTACAGGAGTTGTTTATCCAATTAGTCCTTCAAGAGAAACAGTTTTTTCTAAAAAGGCATACAAAACTGTTTTAGATGTTCCTAAATCAATTGATCTTGCAGTTATTGTAATTAAAAATACTCTAGTTGCACCAGTTTTAGAAGAATGTGGAAAGAAAAAAATTAAAGGAGTCATTATCATTACTGCAGGTTTCAAAGAGGTAGATGAAGAAGGTGCAAAACGTGAACAAGAAATTAAAGATATAGCTAAAAAATACAAAATCCAAATTATTGGACCCAATTGTCTTGGTGTCATGAATCTTGATCCAAAAACAATGATGAATTCTACATTTCTTAAAATTACTCCAAAGTCTGGAAAAATTGCACTTGTATCACAAAGTGGTGCAATTTGTGCTGCATTAGTTGAAGATGCTAGTGCACAAGGAATTGGTTTTTCAGCAGTTGTTAGTCTTGGAAATAAAGCTGCAATGAGTGAAGTAGATGTTCTAAAAATTCTTGCAAATCACAAACAAACTGAAGTTATTGTAATGTATCTTGAGGATATGGGAGATGGTCAAGAATTCCTTAAAGTTTGTAAAAATATTACTAAAAAACTCAAAAAACCTGTACTTGTTCTTAAATCTGGGCGTAGTCCTGAAGGTGCAAAAGCTGCAATGTCTCATACTGGTGCATTAATGGGTTCTGATGAAATCTATGATGCATTACTAAAACAATCTGGTGCAATTAGAGTTGATACTATGGAAGAATTATTTGATTATGCAACAGCATTTTCTAAACAACCATTACCCTTAGCAGGTGATCTTGTAATTGTTTCAAATGCAGGTGGACCTGCAATAATTTCAACTGATGCATGTTCAAAAATGAATATCAAAATGGCAGATATTACTAGTGTTAGAAAAAAAATTGATGCAGTAATTCCACCTTGGGGAAGTTCTCGAAATCCTGTTGATATTGTAGGTGATGCTGATTTTAATAGATTCAATAATGTTTTAGATAGAGTTCTTGCACATCCAAAAGTTGGTTCAGTAATTTCAATGTGTACTCCTTCTGGAACATTAGATTATGATAAACTTGCAGAAATTATTGTTAGTATGTCAAAAAAATACAAAAAAACAATGCTTGCTAGTTTAATGGGGTTAGATGAAGGAATTACTAACAGAGAAATTTTAGCGAAAGGTAATGTTCCATATTATACATATGCTGAAGGTGCAATCAGAACTCTTGCAGCAATGATTAGATTTAGAAATTGGGTTAAATCATCAAATGGTAAAATTACTAAATTCAAAGTAAATAAAGTAAAAGCACAGAAAATTTTTGATAAAGTTAAAAATGAAAAAAGACCCAATCTCTTAGAAGAAGAAGGTCAAGAAGTTCTCAAAGCATATGGTTTACCACTTCCTAAAAGTGCACTTGCTACAAATGAAGCAGAAGCTGTAAAAACTGCAAAGAAAATTGGCTATCCTGTTGTAATGAAAATTGCATCACCTCAGATTATTCATAAATCTGATGCTGGTGGTGTTAAAGTAAATCTAACTAATGATGTTGAAGTAAAGGCTGCATTCAAAACCATTATGAAAAATGCCAAAAATTATGATAAAAAAGCCGAGATAAAGGGAGTTTTGATTGTAGAGATGGTAAAAGGAGGTAAAGAATTAATCATTGGTTCTAAACTAGAGCCTGGATTTGGTCCAGTAATCATGTTAGGAATGGGTGGAATATACGTAGAAGTTCTGAAGGATGTCACATTCAAACTTGCACCTGTAACTGATAAAGAATCTGATGATATGATAGCCTCAATTAAAACACAAAAACTTCTTCAAGGTGTTAGAGGAGAAAAACCATCTGATATTGCAAAACTATCTGAATGTATTCAGAGATTATCTCAATTAGTTACTGACTTTAAAGAGATCAAAGAATTAGACATGAATCCTGTACTTGTGATGGAAAAAGGAAAGGGTTGTAAAATTTTAGATGTTAGAATTGGTCTATAACAATATTTTATTCGTAAAATTTTCATTCTTGGAATTTAGACTATTTATAGAACTTAGACCTGATTGATCCATGGCTAATGTGTTAAAAACAATTAGATCTGGTGATGATTACATTGAAAGTCTTAGAAATAGAAATCTCAAAGTATATCTTTTTGGAGAATTAGTTAAAGAACCTGTAGATCATCCAATCATTAGACCTTCAATTAATGCAGTTGCTGAAACTTATGATCTTGCAGTACGTGAAGAAGCTCTTGCTTCAGCTGATTCATCCATTACTGGATTGAAAGTTAATAGATTTTTACATATTGCAGAAAGTGCAGAAGATTTAGTTTTACAAAATAAAATGCAAAGAAAACTTGGACAAAATACTGGTACATGTTTCCAAAGATGTGTTGGAATGGATGCTATGAATTCTTTACATTCAACTACATTTGAAATTGATGAAAAACATGGAACCGATTATCATAAGCGCTTTTTAGAATTTGTAAAAATGGTTCAACAAGAAAATTTTGTAATTGGAGGTGCAATGACTGATCCAAAGGGTGATCGAAGTAAAGGTCCATCTGAACAAGATGATCCTGATTTATTCACACGAATTGTTGACAGTGATGAAAAAGGAGTCTATGTTTCTGGCGCTAAAGCACACCAAACTGGTTGCATAAATTCTCATTGGATAATTTTGATGCCAACTATTAGATTAACTGAAAATGACAAAGATTGGGCAATTGTGGGTGCAATTCCGGCAGATGTTGAAGGACTTACTTACATTTACGGTAGACAATCTTGTGATACTCGAGCAATGGAAGAAGGTGATATTGATTCTGGTAATGCAAAGTTTGGTGGACAAGAAGCTTTGATGATTTTAGATAGAGTGTTTATTCCATGGGATAAAGTATTCATGAATGGAGAATTTGAATTTGCATCAATGTTAGTTGAGCGATTTACTTGTTATCATAGACGTAGTTATGTATGTAAAACTGGATTAGGTGATGTCTTAATTGGTGCAGCTGCAACAATTGCAGATTATAATGGAGTTCCAAAAGTTTCTCACATTAAAGATAAAATTATTGAGATGACTCATCTTAATGAAACAATTTTTGCAGCTGGCATTGCATCTTCACATCAAGGACAGAAAATGAAATCTGGTGTTTATCTAAATGATGACATGCTTGCACAAGTTTGTAAACATAATGTTACTAGATTTCCATATGAAATTAGTAGATTAGCACAAGACATTGCAGGTGGATTAATGGTTACATTGCCATCTGAACAAGACTTTAGACATCCAGAAGCTGGTCCAATGTTAAAAAAATATCTTGCTGGAAGAAAAGGTGTAGATGTAGAAAATAGAATGAGAATTTTAAGATTAATAGAAAATATGACCCTTGGTAGAAATGCAGTTGGATATCTTACAGAATCTATGCATGGAGCAGGTTCACCACAGGCACAAAGAATTCAGATTCAAAGACAAATGCAAGTAGGTTATAAGAAGAATTTAGCAAAGAATTTAGCTGGAATTACAAATAACACTGAAGAACCTAATGAACCATCTGATTATTTCAAACGAGTTTTCAAAACAAAAGATTCTGTTCTTTAATTCTAGTTTTTAATTTTCTGATTTTTCTTCATCATCTGATTTTTCTTCATCATCTGATTTTTCTTCATCATCTGATTTTTCTTCATCATCTTGATTTTTCTCTTTAGTAATTTCTGATTTTTTTATGTCCTCAGAATATTCTGAATCTGATTCTATTTTTCCAATATCTGATAATTCTTCTAATGTTTCTTTACTAACTATGTCTTCTACATCTTTTTTCTTACCTGTAAATTGTTTAATTATCATAATTCCAATTACAACTGCAATAATGATATAATTCATTGGAGGTTTCAAAATTTGTGTAATGTAACCTACTTGTGGAATTATATATGCAACTTTTCCAATATATTCTTCTTCTGTAATTGGATAATCTGTTCCTCTAATCCATGTTGGATTTGCATCGCCTTGTGTTCTAACTGTTTTTGGATCTTCATCAAGTATCGCTTGAACTCTATGAACAATCACTCTATTATGATCTGATGGTCTATCAAACACAATAATATCTCCTACTTGAACTTCTTCGAATGGTTCATGTCCTTGAATAATTATAATGTCATAAACTTCTAAAACTGGAATCATACTTCCACTTGCAACAACATAAAATGGATTTTGTGTTCCAAATGCCGCTTGCAATCCAATCCAAATTATTAGAATTGCTACTGCAACAATCACAATGTCTTTGATTACGCCTTTTGAGATCGATATTTTAGTCAATTACATTATTTCCTTAGTGATATTCATTAAATTTGTTAATAACTAAATTTTTGTTCCACATTCTTCACAGAATTTTGAACCATCTTTGTTGATAAATCCACATTCAGAACATTTTCCTGGCTGAGTAGCGGCAGTTTCTTCAGGTTTTCCTAGTAAAACTACTTCTCCAACTTTTTTGATGCTAGTCCAAGGAATACTTCCTTCTGTTTCATCATTTTTAGTAATAACTAAAACCATTGATTGTGTATTAGCATCAATACCAACTTGTTTTGCAATACCAACTTTGTTTGCATTTTCATCTATCACTGTTCTTCCTTCAATTGAACTTACAGATGCGGTAGAACCAGGTTGTGTAACTTCTACTGTAGGTTCTGTTGTAACTTCTACTGTAGGTTCTGTTGTAGTATTAACATCTAATGGTTTTGCACTTCCAACTTCGCCTTCTTCATTTGGTTTTTTGAATTCTCTATATTCTGCAATTGAAGCATTACATGCTTTACAAATATACTGACCTCGTTCAGCAAGAACTAAATTTTCTGCAACTTCTTCATTTGGATTTTCAAATTCTATTTTTGGTGGACCTTCAAATTCTTTTTCACATGTATTGCAAAAATGTTTAGTAATTTTATCATCATCTAATCTTCCAATTGGTGCCAAAAATAAATCAGGACCGCCTAAATTTCCTTTCATTTGCTGCTCATCTGTAACTGTGGCCATAACATAGCCACCAGAACCTCTTAATTTTTTTAATCTAAGCTCTGAACTCATAAATCAGTTTTATCAAAACGTCATTTAAGTATATATGAAATTTAATCTTGTATCAAAAAATAAAGATTTGGAATGTGGTGAACATTTTTAGGTATGATAAATAAATTAAAAATAGAATGGGAATTACTCAAATTTCAGATGCAAAGTCTTGGGAAATAGATGTCATAAATTCTGACATTCCTGTATTTGTAGACTTTTGGGCCGAATGGTGTGGTCCATGCAGAATGGTAGGTCCAGTAGTTGAAGAACTGGCAAATGACTATGATGGCAAAGTAAAATTTGTCAAGGTTAATGTTGATGAGGCTAATGAATTGGCTTCAAAATACAATGTATTTAGTATTCCAACTTTAATCCTCCTAAACAAAGGTGAAATAGTTAGCCAGCAAGTAGGTGCAGCTTCTAAAGAATCATACCAAAGTATGATTGATAGAGCACTTGCATAGATTACTAAAACACGTTTTTTCTTATTTTTTCATCCTAAAGTAATTAATATTCCAAAAATTGAGTGAGATTATGTCATTTGGTGAAGTAGATACACTTGGAATGCTTTTTGACAAACTACAAAGTTTGTTTGATGAATCTCAAGGATACTATGAATCATTTTTAGATACTAACAACATGTACAAAAAAGGTCAACTTAGTGATAAAGAATTTTTTCAAAAATTAGGTGATTATACTGTTGCATATTCTGCATTAGAATTTCTAGCTATCAAAGTAATATTCGAATTAAAAAAATCTGTAGATTCTGGTGGTGGAAATACACAATCTCCTGGTCTAATGCCAGGAATGGGTCAACCTGGAATGATGGCAGGAGGAATGGGTCAACCGCCAAGATCTGGCACTGCAGAAAATCCTGTAGGAGGAGGTCCACCAGGAATTGTATCTGCACAAGAAGCATTTGGGAATGTTGGAACTTTACCATCAGCTGATCCAGCTTTAATGCCAAGACAAACTGCTCCACAAAATCCAAATGGATGTTCTTCATGTGGTGCTGAATTAAGACCCAATTCAAAATTCTGCACAAAGTGTGGAGCTAGAGCATAAAATTAAAAATATAATTTTTTTTATTCTTGTGTAGTACCACATTCAGGACAAAACTTTGCTGTCATTGAAAGAGTAGTACCACATTCAGAACAGAATTTTCCATCTGTTTTTACTTCATTGTAAGCATTTCCAACATTTGCTGAACTTTTTACTGCTCCTGATGGAACATATGTATCATCATCAATTAAGACTGGTTCAAAGTCCTGTTCTATCAAATATGTCATCATTCTTGGAATTCCTTTTCCATCATTTTTTGGATCTGGAACTGAATCTCCCATCCAAAATGCAAATCTCATTAAAGTTAATTCAGGAGTCGAGAATGCTAGGGTGTGTTTTGACATATAATCTTGTGCTGCTTTTTTACCGTCAAAAACTTCCATGATGACGGTATTTTTTATTTATGTATAATAGTTTCTGGCAAAATGGACCGGGAGGGAATCGAACCCTCGATCATCTTCGTTGCGAACGAAGCATTATACCCCTAAACCACCGGCCCTCAAATTATCTGGAATAAATTGGGTTTTTATTCATTTTCTAAGCAGATTTGTTTTTATTCTAATCCTCTTTCTAACTTAATTTTTTTAATAACATCTTTGACTAATTCTTCGTCTTTTACAACTAATTCTTGCAATTTTTTCTTATATTCTTCATCACCCCATTTTTCTTGATTAAACATTTCTTTCACTAATTTTACAATTTCAGATTTATTTCTTTGATGGTCTCGTTTTGCTATCTCTGCACCTTCCATGGTTTTTCTTTTAAAATAATCAACTTAAGCGTATTCCTTAACGCATAATAAACTCCATAGCGTAAAATTTTCTGATGACGTATGATACTGTAATTGTTGATTCACACGTAATACTTCCTACTGGAATGATTGACAAAAATATTGTAATTGATGAAGGAAAAATTGTAGGACTAACAAATGATATTCCTGCATGTGATCATAAGATTAATGGAAATGGATTAATTTCAATTCCTGGTGCAATTGATACGCATGTCCATTATGGGGTTTATTCACCCATTAACGAAGCTGCAAAAACTGAATCTCATGCTGCAGCAATAGGTGGAGTTACAACTATGATGCGAATGCTTCGATTAGAAAATAAATTTTCAAATTCTTTACAATCACAACTTACAACTTCATCAGAATATCATTATGTAGATTATGCAATACATGCTTCTATTTTTACACAACAACAAATTGATGAAATGAATTTTTGTATTGATAAGGGAATTACATCTTTTAAAATTTACATGAATCTTGGTGGTGAAGTTGGTCATGTATACATGGATATGCCTCCAAATTCTTCTAGCCTTGTAGCATCTAAAGTAAATGTTACAGATGAACTTGTTGAAAAAATTGTTAAAAATGCAGCAGAACTTGGATGTCCTGTACTTGTACATGCTGAAGATTATGAATCATGTGGATGTGGAATTAAAAAGGCAAAAGAAAAAAATCAAGATGGATTATCTGCATGGTCTTCGAGTCGTTCTCCTGAATTTGAAGCTAAAGCAATTAAAACAATATGTAAGTTTGGACGAAATTATGATTGTGTAATTTATTTTGTCCACATTGGTTCAGAACGTGCACTATTACAAATTCAAGAAGAAAAAAAACTTGGAACTAAAATTTTTGTAGAAACATGTCCTCATTATCTTACATTATCTTATGAAAAACAAAATGGTTATCTTGCTAAAGTTATGCCTCCAATACGAACTGAAAATGATCAAAAAGCAGTTTGGAATGCTTTATCTAATAACCAAATTGATACAATAGGAACCGATCATGTTGCTAATCAGCTTAAATTGAAACTAGATGGTGATGATGTTTGGGGTGCATTAGCTGGTTTTCCTGGAATTGGTACTTCATTACCGCTATTACTTAATGATGGAGTAAATCAAAATAGAATTACACTTGAACAGTTTGTGAAATTTACTAGTTACAATGCTGCTCAAATTTTTGGTATGTATCCACAAAAAGGAACCCTAGCAAAAAATTCTGATGCTGATGTGACTATGATCGATTTGAAAAAAGAGAAGAAAGTTACTTCTGAATTATTTGGAGGGTTTTCTGATTATATTGTATATGAAGGACGAAATTTGAAAGGTTGGCCTGTTAAGACTATAGTGAGAGGAGAATTAGTTACTGATAATTTTGAGGTAATTGGAAAACTTGGTCATGGTAAACATGTGGCAAGAACTGTAATTATTAAATAATTTCAAATTTGCCATTTGTTTTGGCTTTGTAAATTATATCTGGTTTTCTTAGAAAAATACCTGATTCTAAAACTCCTGCTGTTTGTTTGATTTTTTGTGTTAATGCTTTAGGATTTTTAATTGTTCCAAAATTACAATCTAAAATTATATTTCCATTTTCTGTAAAAAATGTATATCCTCTATCTAAGGAGCGTATTTTAGATTCACCCCCCAATTTTTTAATAGAATTGATTACTGAATTTCTTGCTAATGGATGAATTTCTACTGGTACCGTTCTTGTAAAATTTTTAACAAATTTTGTTTTATCTGCCATTACAACTACTTTTTTTGCAAGACTGAACAAAATATTTTCTCGTAGTAGTGCGCCTCCTCCTCCTTTAATTACATATTTTTGTGAGTTAATTTGATCTGCCCCATCAAAGACAATATCAATATGATTAACTTGATCTGCTTCTACTAATTGTATTCCAGCTTTTTCTGCAACTAATTTAATTTGTAATGATGTTGGAATACCTTTGATATTGTAATTTTTTAATTTAATTAATTTTGCAAGTGATTTGACTAACATAGTTGCAGCTCTACCACTACCTAATCCAATTATTTGATTATTTTTTATTATTTTTAATGCATCATTTGATAATGCCTCCATAGCACCATCATAAGACAATTATTCTACCTCTGCTTGATCAAGTTTTGATAATACTCTCATAATATCCCCCTTGATTTTATCTAAATCATCAGTATCATCATCAAAATCATTATCAATTGTTGATACTTTTTGTTCTGGTTCTGGAAGTGCTTTGTGTTCTGTTATTTTTGCTACTTCTTTGTTTAAATCTGGTTTATTTTCAAAAGTTGGTTTTGGTGTAATTGATTGAATAATTTCTACTTTATCTTCTACTTTAGGTTTAGGTTGAGTTATTTCTTTTACAATTTCTTCTTTTGGTTTAATTAATTCAGTTTGAATTATTTTTGGTTGTGGTACTGGTTTTACAATTTCTTTCTTTTCAAATAATGGGAATTTTGGTTCTGTTCTTGAAATATTTGTTAATGTAGTTAATTCAAATGATTGTCTTGATTTTGTTGGAGGTATTGCAATTGGATCTATTTTTGTTTCCTTTGGTTTTTCAAAATTAAATGTACCTTTGATTGATTTTGAAATTTCTTGTTTGATTTCTTCCTTCTCTTGTTTTATTTCAGGTGTTTGAATTTTTGAATTTGACATTTTTGATGATAATTCATATAATCTATCATCAAGTTTTGTTAATTTTTGATCCATTAAACTAATCAAGCCATCTCCAACTGGACCCAAATCTGGATGGTTACTTGCTTGTTCAAGCTTTTCTAGTTTAGCTAAAATAATTCCTAATTGATGTTGATATTTTAGTAATAGTTTATCTTTTTGAATTTTAGAAAATTCATTTTCAGCTTGATATAATCTTGAAATTGTTTTTGTAAGAATATCTTTTTCAATTTTTAAAGAATTAATTTGACTTTTGATATGTGAACTAGCACCTAGACTCAATAATTGATTTTTGTCTCTTGGCATTTTTCTTACAGCAGCTGCTGTTGCAACTCCTGCAATTGAACTAAGAATTAAGACAATTTCTTGCATCTATGTATACCATTTAATCCAAGAATACTTTCTTCGTTTAGCCTCTGGGAATCCACAACTTGCGCATTGGTGATGACGCTTGTGAAGCGAATTTTTACCACATCTTCTACATCTAATGTGAACTTTCTTTTTTGTAAATCCACCCATAGAAGTTGTGCCCTTTACCATTTCAAATCACCTAATTGTTTGGTGGTGGAGGAGATATCATTACGACATTGTCTCCTCTAACTACAATGGAACCAAGGCTTTTTGTCTCGCCTTCAGTAGGAATTTCTTCTGAAGAATCGAGTAGCAGATTCATGTGTTGGTCAAAACCTAAGAGATTACCTCTAATTGTCTTGCTTCCTTTGAGTTTTATTAATACAACTTGATTAATACTCTCATCCAATACTTTTACTGCCATATCAACGGACATCTATATCACTCATTGACCTCCATATCAAGGGATTATATTAAAATATCATTGTGCATCTATGGTATATCTTCAGTAAGGTAAGTTTGACACTTTTTTGACAAGTTTACTATAATTTTATTTAAAATCTTAACTCCCTCTTTTTTTGTTGCTTTTGTAGGATCCCCCCAAATTCCATTTTTTGTAGCTTTTGGAAATGATTTATTAGCTAATTTTCCAATTTTAGCAATTTCTTGTTTTGTCATTTTATCTGTAATCAATCCTTTTTTAGCTAATTTCATTTTAACATTTTTTGAAATTGCTAACATTAGAGATGTTTCTACAAATCCTGCATGATCAAAGTCTCTATCCATAAAATGCCAATAAGATAATGGGAAAACATTAACTTTATTTTTCAATTTATTTTTAATTTTTATATCAATATTTTTGATTGATTTTAAATTTCCATGATGTCCATTAATGATGAAAATTGTTTTGATATTATTTTCTAATAATGATGTACACAAATCTATTAGAATTGTACGTAATGTTGATTCTCTTATACTGAGATTAAAAAATGGTGTATGCTCAAATGAAATTCCATATGTGATGGTTGGAAGAAGAAAATATCCTTTTTTATCCGCTAATTTTTTTGCTACTTCTGATACAATATCTGAATCAGTTGAAATTGGTAAATGTGGGCCATGCTGCTCAATTGAACCAATTGGAATGACTGCAATTTTTTTCTTATTTTTAATTAATTTTCTAAGTATTGGATCAAATTGATTTTTAATATCTGTCATTTAATTCACTTTGATTTTATGTGAACTTTTCTCCAACGAACTTCTAATTTATTTTCTAGATGCATTTTAGTTGCTTTGAGTAATGTATTAGCTTCAAGTTTTTGTCCCTTTGTTTTTATTTTTTCTAATGTATCATTTGGATTAACTTTGAAAGAATCTTGGAAAATAATTGGACCTTGATCTAAATTCTCTGTTACATAATGTGATGTCACACCAACAATTTTTGTACCTCTTTCGTGAGCTTGAGCATATGCTGATGCACCAGGAAAAGCAGGTAATAATGATGGATGAATGTTAATTATTCTATTTGGATATCTCCAAACAAAATTAGGACTGAGTATTCTCATATATCTTGCAAGTGAAATCAAATCAATATTGTATTTTTTACAAACCTGAATTATTTTTTCTTCTGCCTTTGCTTGATTTTTTTCATTTATTATGATGAATGGGATATTTGCTTTTTTTGCTATTGGTTCTAATGATTTTTCAGTACCAACTATTACTGAAATTTTTCCTTTGAGTGATTTTCTATTTGCAATAAATGTTTGAAGACAAAGTGGTTCTTTTGTAACAAATACTGCAATATTTTTTTCTAAGTTAGTTTCATGATGTGTATTTACATCCATTTTTTCTTTTTTTGCTAGATTCTGAATTTCAATATCAAATTTTTTTACATTTAGTTTTTTAGAAAATGATACCTCAAGATACATTCCAAAAAGATTTTTGATTACATTTTGATTTACTTTTTCAATATTACCACCTTTCGAAAAAGCAAAATTAGTAAATGTGGCTACAATGCCCTCTCTATCTTTACCCACAACTGTAATTCCAACTACCGTTTTTTTCATGACTTTGTATGTTGAGGTTTTTCTCATTATTAATCATTCACAGAAACTTAATGGTGCGGGAGGTGGGATTCGAACCCACGAACTCCTAAGAGATAGGGTCCTAAGCCCTACGCCTTTGACCAGGCTGGGCGACTCCCGCAACGACCTAGCCATTAAACACAAATTTATCTATTATTGAATAATACCATGGCAAAATTTTTTGGAACTAACGGTATTCGGGGGGTATTTTCTGAAGATTTTACATTAGAATTTGTTCATGATATGACTTTGGCTCTTGGAACTTATTTTGAAAAAGGGCCTATCTTGATTGGTTATGATGGCAGGGAATCTAGTCCAATAATTTGTAAAATTATTACTTCAACTCTTAACTCCATTGGTATTGATTGTAAAATAGCTGGACTTGTTCCAACTCCATGTCTTGAATATGCAGTAAAGTCTCTTGATTATTCTGGTGGAATAATGATTACTGCTTCACATAATCCGCCACAATACAATGGAATAAAACCTGCTGCAAAAGATGGAGTTGAAATTTCTCGTGAGGATGAATTAATTATTGAAGATATTTATCTTAACAAAAGTTGGATCACAAATCCTGAAAAATGGGGTATTACCGGAGAAGAAACTAGAACAATTGAAACATATCTTGATGGGATTACATCTCATATTAATTCTAAACTTATAGAATCAAAATCTTTCAAAGTTGTTTTAGATTTGGGAAATGGTGCACAAGCTGTTACTGCACCTAACTTTTGTAAAAAAGTAAATTGTGAAACAATTCTTGTTAATGAAACAATAGATGGAATGTTTCCAGGACGTGGTTCTGAACCAACACCACAAAATCTTTCAGTTCTTTCAAAATCTGTAATAGACAATAAAGCTAATTTTGGAATTGCATTTGATGGAGATGGTGATCGAAGTATTTTTTGTGATAATCTTGGAAATATTTTAACTGGTGATAAATCTGCACTAATACTTATTCAACATATTTTAAATCAAAATCCAAATTCTTTAGTAGTTACTTGTTTGAATTCTGGTTCAAATACTGAACTACTTGCTGAAAAATATGATTCAAAGGTTATTCGTACTAAAGTAGGAAGTGTTGAAGTTTCAAGAAAAATGGTTTCAACTAATGCTTTAATTGGATTTGAAGAAAATGGTGGATTTATGTTTGGAAAACATAATCAAGTTAGAGATGGTTGTATGAGTTTGGCATTAATGCTTGATTTTTTGGCTACTAGTGATAATTCATTATCTAGTGAAATTTCCAAATTACCTCTATCTTTTACTACAAAGGATAAACTGAAATGCTCTTCTGATGACGCTGTTAAAGTAATCTCATCTTTAAAAGAAGAATTTCCAAATTCTGATGTTTCTGATGGTATCAAAATTATTATTGACTCAAAAAGTTGGGTAATGATCCGACCCAGTGGAACTGAACCAATCATTAGAATTTATACTGAATCTGAAAATGAAGAAAAATTAGAGGCTTTAATGATTGAATTTCTTCAAAAAGTAAAGTCCATAATTTCCAGATAACACTTTTAATACCAATTACAGGATTCGAAATACTATGGGAAAAGCCTATTATGTAAAATTTGAAATTCCTGAAGATCTGGTTAGCCCAATCTTGGAAGCTGTTAGAGTTGCATCAACTAGCGGTAAAGTCAAAAAAGGAACAAATGAAGCAACAAAGGCTATTGAACGTGGTACTAGTAAATTAATTGTAATTGCTGAAGATGTTGAACCTCCAGAGGTAGTAGCACATCTTCCAATTCTATGTGAGGAACAAGGTGCAGCATATGCATTTGTTCCAAGTAAAGAAGAATTAGGCAAATCATTAGGTATTGATATTACTTCAGCCGCTGCAGCAATTTTGGATGCTGGCGATGCACAACACATCGTCGACCAAGTTACAACTAAAATTGCTGAACTTAAAGGCGGTAAGACTGCAGAATGAGTGCAACTGAAGAAGTAGTAGAATCTGAAATTATTCAAATTGTAGGTAGAACTGGCATTGCTGGTGAAGTTATTCAAGTTAGAGTTAAAGTTCTTACTGGTAAGGATAAAGGAAGAATTCTTACAAGAAATGTTAAAGGTTCTGTTAGGATGAATGAAATTTTAATGTTAAGAGAAACAGAAAGGGAAGCAAAGAAAATTAAATAGGTGATTATGAATGAGCCTCTTAGTTAAACCCTGTAGTTTTTGTGATAGACCTGTATCTAAAGGCTCTGGAACAATGTTTGCTAAAAATGATGGAACTGTTTTATGGTTTTGTTCATCAAAATGTAAAAAAAATGCATTAGTTCTAAAACGTGATCCAAGAAAATTAAAGTGGACCAAGAAACACGTCAAAGGTGGAATTAGAAAGAATTAGAATTGTCTGAACAATCATTATTTATTGTAAAACCTGACGCTGTAGCTAGAAATCTTGTTGGGGAGGTTGTATCAAGATTTGAAAGAAAAGGATTCAAACTTTTAAAATTAAAGATGTTTACTTTTACTCAGGTTCAAGCAGAAAATTTCTATGGAGTTCATAAAGACAAACCATTTTTTGGTGAACTAACATCATTTATCACTTCAGGACCTGTTGTGGCAGCTATCATTGAAGGTAATAATGCAATTGCTACTACACGAATTATGATTGGAGCTACAAAATCTTTTGAAGCAGATCCTGGTTCAATAAGAGGTGATTTTGGATTGGGATTTAGTGAAAATATTATTCATGCATCCGATTCTCAAGAAAGTTTTGATCACGAATCGAGGGTAGCATTTGAGTGATTTGATTTGCAAATTCGTCAGCCCATAGTGGCAGTTCTTGGTCACGTAGACTCTGGAAAAACATCCCTATTAGATACAATTCGTGGAACCGGTGTACAAGGTAGAGAAGCAGGTGGAATTACTCAACATATTGGTGCAAGTTTCCTTCCATCTGATACTATCAAAGAAATGTGTGGTCCACTATACAAAAAATTAGAACAATCAGAACATAAAGTTCCTGGACTTTTAGTTATTGATACTCCTGGACACGAAGTATTTACTAATCTTCGTTCTAGAGGTGGTTCTGCTGCTGATATTGCAATATTGGTAGTTGATGTTAATCGTGGATTTCAACCCCAAACAAATGAAAGTTTAAAAATTTTACAAAGTAGAAAAGTTCCATTTGTAATTGCATTAAACAAATGTGATCAAATTTCTGGATGGAGAAAATCTGAAACTAAATTCATTTCACAGGCAATTAAAGAACAAGATGCATCTATACAAACTGATTTAGATCAAAAACTCTATGATGTTGTAGGAACATTATCTATTTTAGGATACAAGTCAGAAGCATTTTATCGTATTGAAGATTTTAAATCTGAAATTGCTATAGTCCCAATTTCTGCACGTTCTGGAGTTGGAATTCCAGAGTTACTAAGTGTTTTAGTTGGATTAACTCAACAGTATTTGCAAAAAAGATTAGATCAGGAAGAAAAAGAACCTCGTGGTATTGTACTTGAAGTAAAAGATGAAGTTGGATTGGGTCAAACTGCCAATGTAATTTTAATTGATGGTACTATCAAAAAAGAAAATAGTATAGTTGTTGCAAAACGTGATGCTGTAATTGTTACAAAACCTAAAGCATTACTTTTACCAAAACCTCTTGATGAAATGAGAGATCCTCGAGATAAATTCAAACCAGTTCCTCAAGTAGATGCAGCAGCTGGTCTAAAAATTGCATCACCTGATCTTGAAGGTGTTCTTCCAGGAAGTACTCTTTATGTTGCAAAAAATGATGATGAGATTGAAAAATTTACTAAACTCATAAAATCTGAAATGCAATCTATGTTTATTGATACAGAAACTAATGGTATTATTTTAAAATGTGATACTATAGGCTCACTTGAGGCTATAGTTGAAATGTTAAAGCGTTCTCAAGTTCCAGTTGCAAAAGCAGACATTGGACCAGTAAATAGGCGTGATGTCATTGAAGCTAAAGCTATCAAAGAAAACGATAGACATCTTGGAATTGTTTTGGCATTTAATGTTAAGGTGTTACCTGATGCACAAGAAGAATCAGAAACAAGTCACATCAAACTATTTGAAGATAAAGTAATTTACAGTTTAATTGATAATTACAATGCTTGGGTTGAAGAGGATTCTACAAATGAGGAAGATGCAATGTTTGCAGAGTTAACACCAATTTCAAAATTTACATTTATGAAAGGAATGGTATTTCGTAATAATAATCCTGCAGTTTTTGGTGTACGTATTGATGTTGGAAATTTAAAACACAAAATCCCTTTTATGAATATGGCTGGAAGAAAAATTGGAAATATTCACCAACTTCAACTTGATAAAAAAACAGTCTCTTCTGCAAAAACAGGAGATGAAGTTGCATGTTCTGTTAAAGATGTTACAATAGGTAGACAAATTTTTGAAGAAGAGGTATACTATACATTTCCTCCATCTCCTGACGCAAAAAAGTTACTTAGTAAATTTTTACATAAATTAAGTAGTGAGGAACAAGAAGTTTTTAATGAAATTGTTAGAATTCAACGTGAAATAGAACCTATGTACGGTTACTAGTTTGAATGTTTTTTACAAATCATATGAATTCCAGGTGCACCAACTGCTCCCATCATTTTATCTATTATCTTGCCTGATTTGAACATGATAAATGTTGGAATTGATTGAACTGCAAACTTTCTTGATATATTTTGATTTTGATCAACATTAACTCTTGCAAATTTTACATTTGGATATTGTTTTTCAAGACTTTCAAATATTGGATGCATTGATTTACAAGGACCACACCATTCTGCCCAAAAATCCACTAATGTTGGATTTTCTGCTGAAATTGTTTGTTCAAAATTTGAATCGTTTAAATCAATAATTCCAGCCTCAATTTTTGGTTGTTCTTTTTGATTAATCATGGCATCTAATTTTTTTTGCATAATTTTAGCGATTTCTGGATCTTCAGACAATATGCATCAAAATCTTATTCTATTAAAAAATCTATATCAAAAAATTACTCGTCTAATGTTTTAATTGGAATTGCTTCAAATCTTCTTGATTTACAAATTGGACATTGATCAATGTATTTCGTAAGGCTTACAGATGTATATGCAATTCCACAATCTCCACAAATTCTAAGATTTCTAGCTAATTTCCCCATATTATTCATGAAAAAGTATTCTGATTAAAAGTTAGCTTTTATTTGATTACCAAAATTGCCACCATGGCTTTTGGATAGTTTTTTGAATAATTGTACATACACCATCAATTAATTTTGTACCCTCTCCACAAATTCCAAATTCTGGTTCCTCTAATCCAACTGCTTCATAAATTGAAGAATATTGGGAATAATTTTCATCAAACCATTCTTTGTATGTTGGTTCATTGTTGTATCTATCTACATAACTTTGTGGATCTTTTGTTGTATCCACAAATGATGCTATTCCTAATTGTGTTGGTTCTACAACTGGTTCAGATATTGGTTCTACAACTGGTTCAGATATTGGTTCTACAACTGGTTCTGCCTTTGGTTCTATTACTGGTTCATCATATGCTTTTTTTACAATTATTGAAATATTTTCCCTATCTTCCTGATTATTAGCATTAACAATAATATCAAAATTATAAATTATATCTTCAAAACTCCCATAGGATTTTGATGGAGTCCAGATAAATTTTCCAGTGATGTCATCAATTGTAGCATCTACAGGAGCATTTTCTAAACTATAAACTGGGTCCCGTCCGTCGTATGTATCTATGAATGAATCATCAGTAATACTAACTGTAAATGAAATGGTTCTTTCTACTTCTACTATTTTATCTGGAATTGAATTTAATTGTAAGATAGATTTTGTTGGTTGAGCAATTTTATTTCCATCAAATTCAAGAGTTACACTAATACCGTTATCTTTTTGAATTGTAAATGCTGTAAATTCATACATTCCAATAATTGAAAAGAATTCATCTACCTTTTTTGCATTTGTTTCAAATATTCCATCTGAGTTGGACAATGCAGTTACTAACAAACTTTTGCCCCCATTTGGATCCGTCATCTCCACATTAACGAATGTATTCCCTTCATCTTCAGTTCCTACAAACACAATTCGTTCATCAATTGTATAGAAATTTTTTTCAATTGAAAATTCTGTTACTTCTGCATAAACTGGTGCTAACATTATCAAAAATAATGATAATATTCCAAATCCGACTAATTTTACTTGCATATTATTAATTAGAAAATTCATTTTTAAAAAATAAGCATAATTTTTTCCTGTTTATAGCAAATAATTATTCACAAACTTACAAATCAAGAAGGAATTTCATATACACTTCCCTTTCATTTCTAATCACCATGTCATAAAATGTAGGTGCTTTTATCTCTACTTTGAAATTATGTTTTTTCAAATCCAGTGTCTCACCAAATGCTTTTGCATTAATTTTATAGAAATCATTTTTTTCAATGGTAAATTCTATTCTTTTTATTGCAAATCCTTCTGTAATGAGAATAAATGGAATTTCTTCTAACCAACTAAAAAGAAGATAATACAGATCTTTTCCTTGTGATACAAATTCTTTACTTTCTTTTTCTTTAACTTTGTCTTGATCTAGTGTTAAATTAATCACTGCATCTGCTGCAACTGAAAATGCTTCTTTTAGATCTTTTGCATTAATTTCAATTATTGCATCAGTTGAATGATCTAGGAATTTATAACTCAATTATCTTTTTTTAATTTCTCCAACTATTAATCTACTATACTAAATTGAATTAATTATGACTAATTGGGACTAATGATACTCAAAAAAGTGAAATTTTTTACATTAAACATTTTAAGTCAATTTGAAGAGATTAATCATATTGAATACCGCAGAAATTTCAATAATTTTGCCTACTTATAATGAATCTAAAAATATTCGTGGAATCTTAGAACACATTAAGAAATCTTTTCCATCAAATCTGAAACTTGAAACTATAATTGTAGATGATAATTCTCCTGATAATACTGCAAAAATTGCTGAAGATTATTTTCATTCAATTAAAGAAAAATCAAGTCATACAATTAATGTAATTAAACGAAAGGCAAAAAATGGATTAAGTTCTGCAATTCTTAATGGAATTCAAGAAGCTTCAGCAAATACAATTGTAGTGATGGACAGTGATTTTTCACATCCTCCTAGTATCATTCCTAAATTAATTGATGCAATTAAACAAACTAGATGTGATATTGCAATTGCTTCACGATATGTACATGGAGGTTCAATTCAGGGTTGGCCAATTAAAAGAAAATTAATGAGTAAGGTTGCAACATTAATTGCAAAAAAAGGATTAGGAATAAAACCTCTTGATCCGATGTCTGGATTTTTTGCTTTTAAAAAAAATATTCTTAATGGATTAAAATTTGATGCACTTGGTTACAAAATGTTATTAGAAATTTTAGTTAAAACAAAAGGTGTTAAAATAGAGGAAGTACCTTATACATTTACTGATAGAGAATTAGGTTCTAGTAAACTTGATACTTCAACTATTGTTGATTATTTTAAATCAGTTTGGAAATTATACAAATATGGAAGAACAGTTGAAAAAGATGAATCAAGAGTATCTGTTAGGTTTCTTTCAAAGGCTGCAAGATTTTTTACTGTTGGAGCTTCTGGATTAGCAATTAATTATCTCGCATCTATGATTTTTTCATTAAATTCTGATATGTGGTATATTCATGCTACTACATTTGGAATAATATTTTCCATTTCAAGTAATTTCCTACTAAACAAGTATTGGACATTTGAAGATAGAAACTTTTCTCCAAAACGAACTATTATTCAATATGGAAAATTTGTTGGGTTTAGTTCTATTGGTGCATTAGTTCAACTTGGCATGGTTTACAATCTTGTAGATCAATGGAGTATTTCATATCCAATTTCATTAGTATTGGCGGTTGGTGTTGCAGCATTTGGTAATTTCTTACTAAATAAAAGATGGACTTTCAAAGAAAAAGTTTGGAGTTAGAATAGTATCTATAATTTTTTTAAGAAAAATTGAATTAAATTCTGATACTTAGGCATAAAAATTGAATTATTTGTCTAATCTTTTATTCGTAAGGTAGTTTAGTAAGATTTCTTTGTAAAAAAGAAATGGAACTATTTGATTCATTTCTAATATTTATTGCAGATTTTTTAGGTGAACATCTCTATGAAGGGATATTCTTTGCAGCATTAATTGAAACTATAATTCCTCCAATTCCGACACTTGCAATATTTCCAACAGCTGGATTTTTAGCATCACAACAAGGAATTTCATTATTTGGTGTAGTTCCTATGATTATTCTTGGTGCAACTGGTGCTACAATTGGAACATCTGTTATCTATCTGATTGCATTAAAACTTGGACGTACTGTTTTACTTCGATATTTAAAAAATTTTAGAATTTCAGAAGAAAAATTAGGACGGGTAGAAATATGGTTTGAAAAATATGGTGATAAAGCAGTTTTGATCGGAAGAATGGTTCCAGTTATGAGAGAAATGATTTCAGTGCCTGCTGGATTATTAAAAATGAAAATTCCTAAATTTATTTTATTCACTTTTATTGGTTCTTGTATTTGGTCATCTATCACTATACTAGCTGGATATTATTTTGGTGAAGCAATAGGTCTTACCGTTTAATTTAATATTTTTTTAGAAAGATCTATAAACTGAGAAAAAAATTATTCTGATAAGATATGTTTAAAACTAAAGATTGGTGGGATGATTTTCCTGAACTTGAACAAGATTTAGAAGAAAATATTGTTTAGTATTATAGAAATATCTAAATCATAACACTCTAACAGATAATTGACTTGGAATTACCACGTGGAATGAAAGATTTTGTAGGTTCTGAAACCACAAATATAGAACATATTAGATCTCATTTTAAACAACTCTCAAATCTTTATGGATTTTCATTTATGGATCCTTCTCCAATTGAATTACTCTCTACTCTTGAAACAAAGTCTGGTCCTACAATTAAAGATGAAATTTATTATTTCAAAGATAAAGGAGATCGAGAAATTGCTTTGAGATTTGATTTTACTATGGGTCTAACAAGATATGCTACTTCTCAAAAATCTATGAAACTTCCTGCAAAAATTTCCAGTTTTGGTGGAGTGTTTAGATACGATGAACCTCAAAAAGGACGTTATCGATATTTCCATCAATGGGATCTTGAAATTTATGGTAAAGCAAATTTAGAATCAGAATCTGAAATAATTGAACTAACATCCAGATTGTTTGATTCATTATTGCTAACAAATATTACAATTGATGTTAATCATAGAAATCTTGTTGAATCATACATTAACAAAATTTTTGATTCAAAAGATCCACAATTAGTAGGAGATATGTTACGTGCAGTTGATAAAATTGCAAAAAAATCAAAAGATGAAATAATTAAAGAATTTGAGGATAGATATTCTAAAGAAAATTTGGAAAAAATTCTAGAATTCTCACAAATTAAAGGATCAATTAAAGAAGTTGAATCTGTATTTGATGTATCACAATTGGAATCTTGGGATGAAATTAAAGCATTATTTGAGTCTCTAGAAAATCGAGGTGTATCAAATGTTAGAATTAATTTTGGTATAGTTAGGGGATTAGATTATTACTCTGGAATTGTATTTGAAGTATTTGATAAAAATTCAAAACTTGGTGCTTTAGCTGGGGGAGGAAGATATGATACATTAACTAAAGCATTCAAAAGAGATGATCTTGGTGCAACAGGAGTTGCAGGTGGTGTCGAACGAATTATTTTAACAATGCAAGAACAAAATATTATTTCAGAAATACAACAACCTAGAATTTCAGTTCTATACATTAATGATGATATGCAAAAAGTTGCACATTCTATTACATCATTACTTCGATTAAATAAAATTCCAACTGATATTGATTTGGCGGGAAGAAATTTAAAAAAACAAATGGATATTGCAAATACTGCAAGATTTACAATTATTGTTGGACCTCAAGAATTAGAACAAGGAAATGTAGTACTCAAAGATATGAGAACTGGAACTGAAGGAACTGTTTCTTTAGAAAAATTAACTGATGATCCAAAGTCTATTTTTAATTTAGAAATGCCTTAGTTAAATTCATAATTTCAGAACCGTTAGTTAGTGAACCTACTACAATACAATGATTATTTGCTAAAATCCCTGATGAGACATATGGTACTCCACCATTTATTGATGATTGTTCTACTTTCACGCCTAATACATCTGCAATAATCTCCATATCATTCTCTTCTACTTTTGGATGAATTACAGCACCTGTATTGTTTGCTTTAACTGAAACTCCTGATAAATGAGAACCAGCTATTTTTTTTTGAAGTACTTCTACTCCCATTACATCTGATATCACTTTACAATTTTCTTTTGATAATGCCGGTGAAACAATAGCTCCTTTATCATTAGCACAAATTACATTTCCAAGTGCATTAAATTTAGTATCTAAAACTCCAATTTCTAAATCTGTTTCATTTTTCAAATAATCATATTCGTCTTGATATGCAGTAGATGGTAGTAAAAATCCTTTATTGTTCATTATTGACAATGCCCCAATTAATCTAGTGTTGGCAATTGCTGTGTACATTACTTCGATATTCAAATATTCTGCTAGTTTATCTGCTTTAGTTTCTGCAAATCCCATTGGAACTAATCCAATTGTATCGTTAACACTGACGTAAACACCAATGTTAGGTCCTCTATACACATCATATTTGATAATATCCATATCCAGATTATTGATCGTTCAACATTATGAACGTAAGGAAACCCTTCCTGCCTAATTGATTAATTATTCTCATCATAGTTTGTTAGTTTCAACTAATTCTGTCTATCTTTAAATAATAACTCTAAGGAAATTGCACTATGCCAATAGCAGAAAATTTTCCTGAAGGCTTAACGCCAACTGGAAAAATTAATCTGAATGATGGAAATTTCCATATAATGTGGGGTCCTGGTAAAAAAACAAACACTGATGGTTCACAAGCTGAAGTGTTTGCAGATTCAGATGTTGTAGCAGCATATGCCGCAAGAAATGAAGAACAAGTTCCTCTTGGTGTAAGTGGTACTTATGTTGCAGTAGATTGGGATTCGTGTGTTGCAGACGGTGCTTGTATTGAAGCATGTCCTGTACAAGTATTCCAATGGTATAGAACTGAAAAAGATATTCCTGCAAAAGATGTTGTTGGTCAAACATTTGCAGGAACTGGTAGTGATATTAAAGATGAACGTAAAGATCTAACTGATAAAGCAGATCCAATTCGAGAACATGATTGTATTTGGTGTATGGCATGTGTCTCTGTATGTCCGCCTCAAGCTATCAAAGTTGATCAAATAAATGTTGAAAAACATGAGAGTGCAGCCAAATCTTTGTAATTATAACTAATTTTTTATACTTCAAAATTTTAATTTAGTCTCGACTAATTTTCTCTAGATTTAAATAATAATCTAGAATAATTCTAGTATGGTAGATCTACAAATACCAGAAGACTTTTGTCAACAAGGAGATCCTAAAGGAAAAACAAGCCACAGTGATGGTGAAAATTTCCATTATATCTGGGGTGACGGAAGAACTGATGGTGCAGCATTCTCAAACGATGATGTAAAGGCAGCTTATGAAGAAAGAGGCGAAGAACAAGTTCCTCTTGGAATTCATGGTACTACCGTTGCAGTCGATTGGGATTCATGTGTAGCAGCTGGTTCATGCATGAGTGTATGTCCAGTTCAAACATTCCAATGGTTCAGAACTGAACAAGATATTCCTGCAGCAGACTGCATGGATGCAACTTTTGAAGGTACTGGTTTAACAGAACAAGATGAAAGATTAGATTATACCGACAAATCACAACCAATCCGAGAACATGATTGTACGATTTGTATGGCATGTCAAGAAATTTGTCCTGAAGGAGCAATCCTTATCGAATCAGCTAATCAAGAATGGCACGAGAAAGCAGCTGGAACATATGTTGTAATGCCCTCAAGTGGGGGCGGACCTCACGCACACGATTAAAGAATTCTTTCTTTTATCTTATTTTTTATATTTCATTATCAACAGATTTTAATCACTATTTTCAAACATTTTTTGCCGAGGTCGCTTAGCCTGGTAGAGCGCGGGCCTTGAGAGCCTGTGTGCGCAAGCACGCGGGGGTTCGAATCCCTCTCTCGGCGTTTTATTTTTCTATTTTTGCAAGTTCTGCAAGCATTGCAGATAATTGAATTTCTGAATTTGCTCCAACTAAAATCCTATAATCATACTTTGCAATTACTTCTAAAATTTCTGATAGTTTTTCATGTTTGGATTTGAAGACAGCTGAGTTAATGTATTTGAGAAAGTCTGATACTGACATTCCATAAACTTTAATCAATTCAATCATTTTCTCTCTTGATTCTATTACATCACCTGATAATGCAATTTTTAAAACATCATCAACATCTGTTGTTTTAGTTAGACCTGCTGATGACTTTACAGTTTCTTCAGTAATTTCACCAAGACTTGCCGTTGCTTGCATTAAATTAATTGCATGTCTTAAATCACCTTGTGAATAATCATAAATTGCCTTTAGACCATTTTTATCTGTCTTTATTTTTTCTTTTTTAGAAATCATTTCTAATCTGCCAATGATGTTTTCTTCTGATACTGTAGTAAACTTGAATGTGGCACATCTACTTTGAATTGGATCAATAATTTTTGAAACATTATTTGCAATTAAAATAAATCTACAAATTTTAGCAGTATCTTCTATAATTCTTCTTAGTGCTGTTTGAGCATCAGAAGTCATTTCATCTGCTTCGTCTAAAATAATAATTTTAAATGGTACATCTGATAATCCTGCAAACCCTGAGAATTTTTTTACCTTTTCTCTAACCATTCCTATACCTCTTTCATCTGAGGCATTTAGCTCTAGAAGATTACCTTCAATGTTATTTCCTAGAATTTGTCTTGTAATACATAATGCAGTAGTTGTTTTACCTACTCCTGCGGAACCTGAAAACATCAAGTGTGGCATATCTGTTGGATCTTTGATTAAAGCCTTCAAACTACCAATAATTTCAGTTTGACCTACAATTTCTGAAATCTCCTTTGGTCGATATTTTTCTACCCACATTCCTGTTGCAGACATATGTGTATCAAAGCCTAATCCCATTAATAAATCCGAATTGGTTATTCTACTATACTCTATCTTAAAATGAAATTACTTCTCATGACTGATAGATTCAGCCTGTGATTAATTAGGATCAAATGATCTCACTAAATTGTTAACAGAATTGATCGATCCGATACTTGAGGATCTAAAAATGATAAGTGATCTCACATGGAAATTGAAGAAATAGAAAAAGTGCATACTATAGGATACCGGCTAAAGGATGCTAAAGTTACAGTTAATCAGGATTTTAAATATAATGTGGCTGGAGTCAAAATTGAGGGTGTTCAAGGTGATACAAATAACATGCCTCAATGGATTGGAAAAATTTTGAATGATGGTGGAATAGGTACAATGGATATGCCTGATATGATTACTGAATTAAAACAAGCATTATCTAAAGAAAAAATGGTTGGGGAATATCAGTTATCTACATTAGAACCTCATTTCTATATTAAACTAAAACAATCAATGAAAGAATTGAATCGAGATGATTTTGATAAAGTTGAAAGTATATTGTTAGAATTATTTAGAATGCGAAGAGGTAAAATTGTAAAGCTTGCAGATTCTATTAAACTAAATTCAGATATTTACAAACAATTAACAGTTGAAGAAAATATTTTCTATAAAACTATCTATGACAATAGTAAAGAATTTGAAAATCAAGTGAGAGGAAATTCAAATGAGTAGTCAAACTAGTTCATTTACTGATTCTGCTTTATCTGATAAAGTAAAAGAATTCCTAACTCGATTCAAAGATAAGCAAGGCAATTACACATATGTTGATGCAATTGATGCAATGATGCCAAAAAATGCAAAATACATTGTAGTTGATTATAATGATCTTGTAACTGAACCTGAAATTGAAATAATTTTTTCTGAAAACCCTGATAGAATTTTTGATGCTTTTGGAAGAGCAATTAAAGAAGCATTACAAACAAGATTTCCAGAATATGCTGAAAAAATTAAAGAAGAAGTTCGTGTTAGAATAGCAAATTTTCCACTTGAAAGAAGTTTAAGACAAATTAATGCAGAAACAATTGGAAATATTACTAGTGTTTCAGGAATGGTTGTTAGAGCATCAGAAGTAAAACCACTTGCAAAAGAATTAATTTTTGTTTGTCCTGATGAACACACTACAAAAATAATTCAACTAAAAGGAATGGATGCAAAAGAACCTGTGGTATGTGATAATCCTAATTGTAAACAACGAGATTTTGAATTAAAACCTGAAGCAAGTAAGTTTATTGATTTTCAAATTCTTAGATTACAAGAACTTCCTGAAGATTTACCTCCAGGACAATTACCTCATTATATTGATGTCACAATTAGGCAGGATTTGGTTGATAATTCAAGACCAGGGGACAGAATTATTCTTACAGGAGTGGTTAGAGTAGAACAGGAGTCTGTTACTGGAGTTCAACGAGGTCATAGTGGATTATATCGATTAAGAATTGAAGGAAATAATATTGAATTTTTAAGTGGTCGTGGTTCTAAAACTGATAGAAAAATTGGTAGAGAAGAAATTTCTCCAGAAGAAGAAAAACGAATTAAATCTCTTAGCCAAAGTTCTGATGTTTATCAAAGATTAATTGATTCATTTGCTCCACATATTCAAGGTCAATCATTAATCAAAGAAGCTATTTTGTTACTTATTGTTGGTTCCAATCAAAGACTGTTGGGAGATGGTAGTAAAATCAGAGGCGACATTAATGTATTTTTAGTTGGAG
>Ga0208765_1000142_pt1 | contig 44092 bp, 37 predicted proteins | sample ETNtaG_2_FD_185783 | JGI IMG/M metagenome (GOLD analysis project Ga0208765, IMG submission 185783) | Marine microbial and viral communities from oxygen minimum zone, Eastern Pacific Ocean - ETNP201406SV203 (SPAdes) (version 2) | ecosystem: Environmental > Aquatic > Marine > Oceanic ...
CAGGGGAATGGGGGTTTGAAAAGGACTTTATCCCCACCCGCGGTCACCGTGTGCGGGAGATTGGTGCCGGGGTCCATCTCTTAATATCAGGATTCGTTGAAACGAAGCCTTATGAGATCAAAGTGCAAATTGCAGACCTGAAGAAGAGTGAAAAGCATTTAGAGACCCTAACCGGGGATGGACAAAATGGATATTTCTCGCAAACTATTTTTATCGCTTCAGAACAGTTAGAAGGGTTGAAAAATGATATTTCCATTGAATTGGAACAGGAGGGGCGAATTTCCAAAAGGGCAATAACATTTTCAACCTATAAGCCGGGTGTCTCCAATTTTGTGGATGATTTAGATCGGGCTATGAAACAGATGAAATATATTCTGACCAATGAGGAGAGAAAGCAGCTCAAAGGGAAAAGCCGCAAGGAAAAGAAACAACTTTTCTATGACCTGTGGAAAGACAGAGACCCGACACCGAAAACCGAATATAATGAATTGATGGAAGAATATTATGGCCGGGTCTGGTATGCAAATGAGAATTTTGATGCCTGGGCCCCAGGCTGGGAAACAGACATGGGCATGATATATATCCTTTTTGGACCTCCAGACGAGATCCAGCGGTCCAATCCCACCGCATCCAACCCGGCTATGTACCAGGTATGGCATTATTATCGTCTAAGTAAACAGTTTGTATTTAAGGATCAAAATGGATTTGGAGATTACCGGCTGGACAGTCCCTTCATTGGAGCAGGATTTTAATGTTAGACCGTTTCTCGCACAGCAGTATTCAAACTTTTAAAAAATGTCCGGCACAATTCAAATTCCGGTATATTGATAAGATTCATAAAAAGGATGAAGGAATCGAAGCCTTTTTAGGTAAAAGGGTTCATGAATCAATTGAATACCTGTATGAGCGGGTCAAATCAGGGCATACGCCGCTGTTAGATGAAATTCTGAAAGTGCATAGATCCCTTTGGAAAGAAAAGTGGCACTCTAGAATTGCAATTTTTCATGAACATAAAACACCCCGGGATTATTTTTCACTGGGAGAGGAATGTATTGCCCGGTATTACCGTACCCATCATCCATTCAAACAGAATGTTATCTCCAACGAATATGAAATGGTATTTCTACTGGATGATGACCCCGCTTATAAAATTAAGGGTATTATCGATCGAATTGACCACGATGGTAATGGAAATTGGAAAATTCATGACTATAAAACGGGTAAAAGAGCATTAACCCAACAGGCGGCAGATAAGGATCACCAGCTGGCCCTGTATCAGATAGGATTGATGAATGAATTGGAACAGGTAAACTCCGTACAACTGGTCTGGCATTTTTTACAGCACGGGATCCAGGTCGAATCAAGTCGAACAGAAGAGGGTTTGTCGTTTGTAGCCAGGCAGACAAAGAAAGAAATTAATAATATTCGTGGCAGGATAAAAAATGGTGGGAAATTTGAACCCAAGCCAATGATCCTGTGCAATTGGTGCTATTACTGGGAGGAATGTCCGGCTCAGTCCATCCCCAATCCGTATATCAGGAATTAAATGACTGTTTTATCGGCAAAAGAGATCCAAGCCTTAACCGCTGCAGCGGATCTGTCCGATTTGCCAGTAAAATACCGCAAGATCATTGCTGGTCTCCTAGCGAGATCCGGCACTCAGGCCCGGGATGCAGATTTATTTGTAGATGGTGCTGCAGATTTGCATTCCCAAACTGCCGGAATTGGTGGTGCCGTTTTTGTGGAGGGAAAAGAAATCTATTGTTTCTCTGAACCACTGCTGAATAAAACCAACAATGAAGCAGAATACACAGCACTACTAAAAGGTGTTCAAACTATTCTTGAGCTAAAATTGGTAAATATTAATATTTATTCAGATAGTGAATTAATTGTAAACCAAATTAAGGGCAATTATAAAATAAAGAATGATAGAATGATTGCCCTGCATGGCCAAGTAATGGATGCGTTAAATGGGGTAAAAACCTGGTCCATACATCATATTCGCCGGGAAAAAAATAAACGTGCGGATGGATTAAGCAAGCAGGGCATGGCCCTAGCCAAAGCGGCCAAATAACTGGTTAATGAAATTCCTTCAACATTGATTTTTAGGGGAAAATTCACTGGATGGTTTCTTATTTCATTTCGCATTTCTCCGTAAATTGCCTGCTAAATTCTTATAATTTTTATACATGGTGAGTTGAATTAATGTCTGTAATAAACTTCCCAAGTGTTATCAATTGGATATCCGGGGATATAGCAATTGATCTAGGAACCGCCAATACCCTGATTTGGATGAAGGGAAGAGGCATTGTGATCAATGAACCGTCCATTGTAACTCGATCCGTCCATGATGATACCATTGTGGCTGTAGGCAATGAAGCTAAAGCAATGCTGGGACGTACACACCGGGATTTGGAAACAATCCGTCCTTTGCAGGATGGGGTGATTGCTGATTTTAGAATGACGGATGGAATGCTGCAGGGTTTCATCAGAAAAATTAACCTAAACCGGCTGTCACGGCCCCGTATGGTTATTTGTGTTCCCTCAGGTGTTACGGAAGTGGAACGACGGGCGGTGAAGGATTCCGGTGAAAGGGCCAATGCCCGGGAAGTGTATTTGATTGAAGAGCCTGTGGCGGCAGCCATCGGAATTGGGCTGGATATTAGCCAGCCCATTGGCAATATTATTGTGGATATCGGCGGCGGCACGACAGAAATAGCTGTTATTTCCTTGAATGGCGTAGTGACAAAAGAAACAATCCGGATTGCCGGGGATGAAATGGATGAAGCAGTACTCCAATGGTTTCGTAATGAGCACAAACTGGAAATAGGTCTCAGTATGAGTGAAACCATTAAAAAATCAGTTGGCTCTGCCATGAAAATGAGTGCTGAGCCCATTGCAGTGAAGGGTCGGGATCTGGTATCAGGGATCCCAAAAACGATAGAAGTTTCTTCCGATGAAATCCGCCAGGCCCTAAAAGATCCTGTGAATGCCATTGTGGAAGCAGTAAAACGTTGCCTGGAGCAAACTCCTCCTGAATTGGCCGCGGACATCCTAGAACGGGGAATTATCCTCACAGGCGGCGGCAGCCTTCTCAAGGGTATAGATCAAATTATCAGGGAAAGAACGAGAGTTCCTGTGAATGTTTCCGAGGAACCGCTGATATCTGTTGTAAAAGGGACCGGGATGGTTCTTGAAAACTTAAAAAAATATGAGGCGGTTCTTCTGTAAGGTTGTATGTACAACCGCTACCTTGTACTCCTAAAAAACAGAGATCATTTCGTCTTTGTTATCGCCTTTATTTTATCCTGCTCATTACTCTTAAATAATGACGATCCACGGATGGCTGTAGTTCGTGGAAAATCAACAGAATTTGTAGCTTTTTTAACTTCACCTCTGACTTGGATAAAATCCATGATGTACCTAGAGGAAGAAAATCAACTCCTGCGGGAATTAAATCTGTCATTGACCCTGCAGGTTGAAACCATGCTGAACCTGGATGAAGAAAACCAGGAACTCAATGAAATGCTGGAGTTTAAATCAAAAACAAATTTGAAAATATTACCGGTGCGCGTGGTCAACAAGGGAATTCAGCCAAATCTATTATCGATCATTATTGATGCAGGCACTGATGATCGGGTAGAGCCCAATCAACCCGTCTTAACCGCAAAAGGTGTGATAGGGAAAACAATACAGACCAATAAAACTGCTTCGATAGTCCAATTGATCACAGATGTAAATTATAGGATCAGTGTTAGAATATTACCCAGTGGGGCAACGGGAATTCTGCGCTGGGTAGGGGGTGGTAAGGGCCAGATACGGGAAGTCCAGAAAAATGTGGAGATTAACATTGGTGACAAGGTGAGAACTTCCGGGTTCAGTGATATTTACCCAGCAGGTCTTCCTGTGGGCACAGTAGCTGGTGTTTTTGATGAAAGAGGCAGTTACCAAAAGGATGTTATTGTCACTTTGCCTACCGATTTCAATGCCTTTCAATATGCTTTCGTTGTGATAGACCGTAACAATGAATTGGAATAGACTTCTTTTATCTGGAATTTTCGTTTGGATACTGCAATTATTATTGGCGGATTTTCTTGCAATTAATACGGTTCGGCCGGATTTCATTGTTATTGTGGTATTATACTGGTCTTTAAGATACGGTCGGCTGATAGGCATTGTTTTTGGGTTTCTGATTGGCCTACTAGTGGATTTATCCGGAACAGCGTCTTTTTTTGGACTATCCCCGCTGACCTATTCCATCACTGGGTATCTAGGAGGGAGTCTCATGGGAAAATATTCGACCATGGGCCTTCTGTATTTCTCTTTGGCCTGGATTGGGGTCCTTGCCTTTAGTTTTCTTATTTTTTCCATGGTACAGTACCAGCATATTTTTGGTGTAAATACTTTCCTGTTCTGGTCTAAATGGATTGCGACCAGCTTCTATACCTTATGTTTTGCTGGAATTTTGCAGTTTATTTACCCGATACACAAGACGCAATAATGCTGAAAGCAGACAATATAGTTACCTATAGACAATTCCTGGCGGCTGCGGGCCTTACGTGGTGTTTGTTCGGCATCCTCATCGGCCGTTTTTTCCAGATTCAGATTTTGGAATATGATTGGTACAGCCAGAAGGCAAATTCCAATCGAATCCGTAAAGTAACCACTACAGCTCCCCGGGGTCTGATTCTTGATCGGAACGGCCAGATACTTGTAGATAATTTTCCCACTTATGTATTGACCGCTATACCCTGGGAATTATCTGACAAAGGGGAAAAATTTGAATTTATTTCCACGGTGATCGGTTTGGATTCCAATACAGTATCAAAAAGCTACAAAAAATATTACCGGGGCAGGTTCAATCCCACCCGCTTGGCAAAGGATTTGACCTTTGACCAGGTATCAAGGCTGGAAGAGAGCCGGATCAATCTTCAAGGTGTTTATTACGAAAATTTTCCAGAACGTTATTTCCCAAGTCGAATACGCGGTTCCCATATTTTTGGCATTGTCAAGGAAGTTGATCGCGATGTACGAAATTCCCTGAGGAATAAGGAAGAATATGAATTAGGTGATATGATCGGCTGGAGCGGAATTGAAAAACGCTATGAAAATTATTTAAAAGGGGAAAGAGGAATCATCTTTTATGAAGTTGATGCATTTGGACGGGAACTGGGCTATGTAAAGGACCTGGAACCGACTGATCCTGAACCGGGATTGAATATTATTACCACCCTTGATTTGGATATTCAGTATTTTATTGAAGGTATAATGAAAAATAGGAAGGGTGTTATCCTGGTGGGCCTTGGGGACAGCGGTGAAATTCTTGGTGCAGTGAGTGCACCGGATTTTGACCCGGAGCTTTTTACGGGACTTATTCTGGAAACAACCTGGAATGAAATACGGAATAACCCTGAAAAGCCATTGTTAAACAGATTTCTGCAGGGAATGTACCCGCCAGGTTCTATCGTAAAGTCGGTCACACAGGCGGCTCTTCTCGAAAAAGCAGATTTTGATCCCAATACTTTATTTCACTGTGACGGCTCCTATCAATTTGGTGATCGATTATTCGGCTGCTGGTGGCAAGAAGGCCATGGTGAATTAGACCTGACAGGCGCCATGGTCAATTCCTGTGACATTTATTTTTATAAGGCAGTACAGTATTTGGAACTGGATCAGTTGGCAGAAATGTTCATTGAGTTCGGATTTGGAGAAGCAACACAAATTGATATCCCAGGCGAGGTGTATGGCCTTGTTCCCGATAAGGATTACATGAACGAAAGGCATGGCCGCTACAACTGGAGTAAAGGTGCGCTGCTGAATATCTGCATCGGGCAGGGTGAAGTCCTGGTAACGCCCATTCAGGTCTTGAATTATTTGAACTTACTGGCCACTAGGGGCAATGCCTACCGTCCGCACCTTGTCATGGTCGACGAACCACCTGTGAATGAAATTCCAACCCTTAAAGATGAAACATGGGATCGTATCATTTCTGATATGCGGTTAGTCATTACAGATGAAAATGGCACTGGAAAAAATGCCGAACCAGATATACCTGGTATGCTCGTATACGGGAAAACAGGAACTGCGGAAAATGCCCACGGAGAAAGCCATGCCTGGTTTATTGGCTGGGCAGAATACGCTGATCAGAAATATTCTGTTGTGATTCTATTGGAAAATGCCGGATCAGGCGGAAAAGTAGCTGCGCCAATAGCTAAAATGATCTTTAATGAAATTTACAAATCGGATAAACTTGTTTATAAATGATTTTTCCTCGATCAACTGAGTTCAGGGAACTTCCAACACATATACTTTGGTCTGCCCTATTTTTAACCTCCGTGGGCCTGGCTGTGTTAAAAAGTATTTCCCAGCACAGTTCCGGAGGTCTTTTTCAAAATCCATTTTCGAAACAATTATTATTTTTAATTCCTGCTGTTATGCTCTGTATTTTGATTTATTATACACCCAGGTCTCTTATTCATAAATATTCTTATGCGTTATACTTCCTGGGTATTATACTGGTTATATTACCTTTTTTTGGCGCTCCGCAGGCAGGAACCCATCGCTGGCTTTACGTGGGACTGCCATTCACTTTGCAACCCAGTGAGTTCGTTAAAATATGTACTATCACAGCCCTAGCCCGGTATCTGTCGGACCATAATTTGCAAATGAAGAAATTTACATCCGTAATTATTCCAATTATTCTGGTTTTGTTCCCGACCATTATTATACTTCAGCAGCCTGACTTGGGTACTGCAATTATCATGATAGCACCTATTTTGCCCATGCTGTACTGGGCCGGAGCCAGTTTTTTTCATTTATTTTTATTGCTGGCACCCATTTTTAGCATGTTGACAGCTTTCCATACCCTTGCCTTTACAACATGGGCTGTATTGCTGGCATTGATCATATTCATTTCCAGACCGAAGTTTATGATGGGTCTGATTTTATTTTTTGGAAATATTTTTCTAGGACTTTTTTCACCTGTATTGTGGAATGGGCTTAAACCCTATCAGCAAAATAGAATTTTAACTTTGGTCAACCCCAGTGATGATCCCCTGGGTGCAGCCTACCAGATTATTCAAAGTAAAACAGCGATTGGTTCTGGTGGTCTGGTTGGAAAAGGGTGGGGATCTGGCACCCAGACCCAATTAAAATTCTTACCCGTTCAGGAATCGGATTTTATCCTTTCTGTGATGGGGGAAGAATTGGGTTTTATTGCCATCGCTGTTGTTTTATTCGTTTTTGGATATTTCAGCGTCCAGATTTTAAAATACTCTTATTTGTCCAAAGACAGGTTTTCCAGCCTGGTCATGATTGGCTGTGCTACTATTTTTATTTCCCATGTTTTTGTTAATACAGCCATGACCGTTGGCCTTATTCCAGTGAAAGGTCTACCGTTTCCATTTATTTCTGCCGGCGGATCCTTTTTAATTACAAGTTATATTATGCTTGGCCTTGTTTTAAAACTTAGTATCAACTATTCTGACTGACGGAAACCTTTTTGAAGAGGGAAAATAAACCGGTAAATTTCATATTGATTTCCAATTAACATGGGAAGAACTATGCCATACCGACCCACATACCTAACCCTCTCGATATTCTACCTGTTATTCTGCGCAAATATGATCTTTGGCCAGAAAAGTACAGAACGAGAACTGAGGCGGCTAAATGCAAAGATCGATCGTATCCGTGTTCAGGTCGACTCACTGGAGTTAGATAATCAGATTCTCCTTCCTGAACTCATGTCTGCATTTAAACAGGCCGTTAAAAGTAAATCCCAGCAAGACTCCGTCACACTTGTCATTCTAAAACGAATTAATACTTTAAGTAATAAAATTGGTCTGCTGGAAAATGAATCCAGTTCCAGGGATAGTACAAATCTGGAAATTTTAAATAAATTGGTACTTGTTGAAAATAAAATTGTCACCTTAGCCAACAGTTATAATGAAATGTCTCGTCTCAAATCTGGAGAACCCATCTCATCCGCTCCGGAATACAATGCTGCCCAGTATAAACAGGCCTATATGACCAGTCTCTCCAATTTTCAAAACCAGGAATTTGATGAAGCGATCAATGGATTTCATGACCTAGTCCAGTCGGATGCCACCAATGAACTGGCTGATAACAGTCAATACTGGCTGGCTGAATGTTACTACTCGCAGAAAAATTTTAAACGGGCGATCATTGAGTTTGAAAAGGTCTTTACCTACGCAGGTACAGATAAAAACGATGACGCTCAGTTAAAAATTGGTCTATCATACCAAAGTATGGGCAATGTGGATAAAGCCCGTGAAGAGTTTCAGCGCATGATTGATTATTTTCCAGGAAGCGAGTATTACCCGAAAGCAAGGGAAGCGTTGAAACAGTTATCTATTGATTAATTCTGTAAACTAAAAACATGCCCCAGAAACTTTATTATCTTACGACAGAGATTACTCCGTTTGCCAACCCCACACCCCTGGGGGAATTTTCAGTACATGTTCCCTTTGCCCTTCAGGAAAAAGGACATGATATTCGCACCATTATCCCCAAATACGGCTATGTGAGTGAGAGAAAATATATCCTGCGCGAGGTGATCCGCCTGCGGGAGATTCCTTTCGAATTTGGCGGGGAGGAAAAGATCGCCAGCGCTAAAAGCGCATTTATCCCCAAAACAAGGGTGCAGATCTATTTCCTTGAAGACGAATATTGGTTCACTCCTTTGACAAATCTGGTTTATAAAGCGAAGAATGGCAGAGTTCTGTCAGACAATGGTGAACGGTATGGATATTTTGCAAAAGCTGTTCTGGCCACACTTCCGCATTTATTCTGGTCGCCGGATATCTTTATTTGCAATGGCTGGCAAAGCGCCATGGTACCGGGTATATTCAAAGCACATTTTAACGATAGAGATGATGCTTTTTATAACCAGGTTAAAACCGTATTGGTCATCCATGATCTGGATGAATATGCTGATGTAGCCAGATATGATTTCGAACGGGCAGAAATTCCAGTTCATCCATCGTTAAAAGGGAATATGCTCAATGTATATGACGTTGCAGCTTACGATACAGATGCAATTATCATTTTTGATAAGCCAGCAAAAAATATTTCTAAATCTTTATTGAATCAACCGGGTATAAAAGCCAATAAGAAAAAAGTTTCCATCATAAAATGGTCCGATGACGAAGTCCCTGATTATGGTTCAATATCAGATCAGATGGACAAAATTTTAGCGAAACTTTCCAAATAGTTTATCATATAAGTCCGGGTCAATGTTAAAAAAACTTCTTACCACGAAGGTTGCCGGGTTTTTCTATATACCATTCATTCTCTGGCAGTGTGCTGAAAATCCTGTAGAGGGTGACCTTGCTCATCTAACCCAGAACGTTGTTGATACCACCTTGTACGATATTTCCGGATATCCGTACTGGATATCACCCAATCTGGGATCCACGGACAGGTTGTATTTTGGGTCCAAAAACGGCTTGACTGCTCAATTTAACTTGATCGAAATGTCAAACAGCAGTTCCTGGAATAATTATCTCGATTCCAGTGTCACATTAGACAGCCTGTTATTCCGAGTATATTCAAACGACAGCACCCTTTCCGAAAACCTGGCAGTCCAACTATATTACTCGCCTGATTCACATTTTAACGAAATTAACAGTACTTATGATGATTTTGATGGCTTTACCCTGGATGGATGGCAGCCTGTGGGAGCCGGGACCATTACTGCAGAAACAGATTCATCCGGTCTATTTACCCAAACCGTAATTTCCTGGAACCTGATCTCCTTGATAGAGGCATTGGCCGATACAGTTGATTCCAACCTGGTCCGTTCATTTGCCATGACGCTGGGATTTGATGATTCTACTTTTTTAGAAATATACAGTCGGGAAGCCACAACCGGGTCCAAAGACCCTAAAGTTGAAATATATTACCGGCAATCCACACAAAATTCCAGTGATTCGACTATTATCGATACCCTATCAGCTGTCATTTATGCAGCAAAAGATTTAACTGTTATCCAATACGGTGAAGTCTCTATAGACTCTTTGGACACAGGCGTGAGCCTTGGGTTCGGTCAGCGGATGTTATTATCATTAGATTTTTCCCTGCCGAAGGGGGCGCTGATTAAGAACGCGGACCTTATCCTTACCCAGGATTCAAGTTTGACCACCAGCGACTACAAACTGATATTGGATCCACTTGATGAAACGCTGGATACAACAGCCGTTCAATTTGTAACGGATCCATTTATCACCATGGGTTATCCATGGACCATGGCCGCTGCTGTTGAAAATTCTATTGTGACCATCGGCATGAAGTATTTCCTGCAGAATGTGAATATGGGTAATACAGAAAACATAGGATTGAAACTATTGCCTGCCAATTCCAACGACCCGTTCGAAAAAGCATCTTTTTTATTTAACCCGGATTCCAGTAAACCTAGGCTGGAAATAGTTTATGTTGTTTCGTAACTGCGTTGTTTTCCCATTGCTCATCGGTTCATTGAACTATGGACAGGGAATTGTCAATGGGTTTGGACTGGGCCATTTAAATAGCAGTCAGGGCAGCATGAATGCAGGGCAGTGCCTAAATAGGATATTACCCGCTTTTCAGACCGGTGTGGCCTTATCCAATCCTGCAACCTGGCCCAATTTAAAATTCACTCAGTTGTCTCTCAGCTACAGTGCCATTAAAAATTCAGTTCCCGTTCTTAATGAATATTCCGGCCTGTCATCTGGCCACTGGATCATTCCTATCAAGGGCAGGGCAGCAATTGGATTCTCAATTTCCCCCTACAGTAATCAAAATATAGCTATCACAGATACTGCTTCCACAAAAATGATAGCATTCGGGGATACATTATCACTTCAGAGAGGCTATCGTCGTTCTGGCGGTATCACTGTTTTTAAGGTAGGTTCAGGTTTATCCCTAAATAAGAAAATCAATCTTGGCGCCAAGTTACATTTTCTTTTTGGATCCAGCCGACAGAGCGAATCGCTGTTGATGAATGGCAGTGCATCCTGGATGTCCGGAGCTGTTATCCAGACATCCAGAATGAGGTATTCGGGTTCATTCCTGCAAGGATATCTTTCAGTTATTCCCATAAAAAGTACCATTATTATGGCAGCTGTAAAATTCCCCATCAATCCACTGGATGGTTTATACCGGCAATATTTCTTATTCTATGACAGCAATGATAATGGGTATCATGACTCCTATCATTATGATTTTCCATATCCTGTAGATGTTTCACCTTTGGATGAGGTCCGCTTAAATAAAATTCATAGTCCAATAGAATATACCGTAGGAATTGATCAAAGAATCAGCCCAGGAATCAATGTGATGGTGGAACTGTTATCCTATAAGGAAAACGGACAAATACCAGAAAAATTGCAACTGGGTATCAATGATTTTGTCTATTCATCAAATTCAGCTTCCATAGGTCTAATAAAATTTCCTGATGATTTATCTGTTAGCTGGACTGATAAGTTTACTTTTCGATCAGGGATAAATTATCATTCCCAGCAATTAAAATTTTCAGATATTTCAATTACAGAAATGGGATATTCATTAGGAATTGGTTTTAAATTCGGGGCTGTGGGAAATCAGATAGACATTAATTATTATGCTGGTTTTCGAGAATATTCTCAGTCTTATGAATCAGAAATTATCCATCAATTTCAAGCAGGTATCAGTTTGGCTGATATCTGGTTTGTGAAAAGGAGACAAAAAAGAAATGGGTAGAATGAAACCATTTATACTTAGCGCATTGATGCTTATTATTTTTATGTGTGTACCGCCGGAAAGTAAAAACGGCGGTACTTTGGCCCAGGAAAAAGCCCGGTTAGATTCCCTAAGGAAAAAACGATGCCCTCGCTTAATGAGCAGCGCTGCTGAGTATTATAGAAACCGGGATTGGAAACAAACAGTAAAAATTTACAGTGAGATCACGTCCCTGGATTGTGATGAATGGAACCCGACCTATGCTCCTCCCCAGGAAATCTATCAATACTATGCCATTGCCTATGAACAGATGGGGAAATTTGACAGTTCAGAATTCGTCTTATTGGACGGCTTGCAGAAATTGCCAGAGAATGTTGAATTAAGGAAAAGACTTGCCTATTCCTATAAGCGACAGGGCAAATTAGACAAGGAGATTATCGAGTATGAACGGCTTGCGGATATGTCGCCCGAAGATGTGAGCGTATTGAATGATCTCTCTAGGCTCTATAAGGAGCAGGAACGTTATGAAGATCAAATTCTTATTTTGGAAAAGATTCTCAATATGGATGAAAATAATGAAATTGCCCAAAGTGAACTTGCCCTAGCTTTTGAAAGCAGTGGCAGAGATCCCTTGGACGTATATAAAAAACGATATCAGGACAATACTGAAAACTTGAGTTATGGACTTGATTATGCTGACCGTCTTATGCAGGCAGATCTTCCCCAGGACGCAGTGGTTATTCTGAAATCCGTGGTCCAAAAAGATCCAACGAGCAAGCTTGCCTATAGAAAACTGGCAGAGGCCAGTAAAAAGACAGATGACTTGGAGCAAGCAGCGCAGGCCTATAACGCATTGTTTAAAATTGATCCGCGGGATGAACGTATTGCTATTTCATTATCTGATATATTCATTGAGACTGCAGAATATGACAAAGCATTAAAATGGGCTGATAAATCAATTGATGTTAATTCCGACAATGGGGATACATACGCGCAGAAAGCTAAAGTATACTTTTATGGATGGGATCATTTTCGAAAAAATCCATTTACAACCGATGATCGCATCGTGGCCAAACTGGCCTATAATTACTTTGTCATTGCGGAAAATAAGGGATACAGGGGAATATTTAATAAAAAAGACTGGTTGGATGAAAACGCCAAAGATGTTATGTACGGGAGAGCGCAGTGGTTTATGGCGGAAGATAAGGTAAAAAGAACACGGAAAATCAAACCAGTATCTCCTGATTACCGTTGGGTAACGGAAGCCATGCTACCGGAAGACGACTGGAAATAGTCATTGTCTTTTCTTGCCCTGTCCGATCCTGAAATCTACACCGCACTTACCAGGGAACTGGAGCGGGAAGAAACTACACTAGAACTGATCGCCTCGGAAAATTTTACAAGCCAATCTGTGATGGAAATGGCGGGTGGGGTGATGACCAATAAATATGCAGAAGGGTATCCCGGTAAACGTTACTATGGAGGCTGCGACTATGTTGATGAGGCTGAAAATTTAGCGCGGGAACGTCTGAAATTATTATTTGGCGCAGGTTATGCCAATGTACAACCGCATTCAGGATCTCAGGCAAATATGGCTGTATTTATGACTTTTCTTGAACCAGGCGATACTGTCCTGGGCTTGGACCTGGCTCATGGCGGACATCTCACGCATGGCAGTTCTGTTAATTTTTCAGGCCAGCTGTACCAATTTATCTCTTATCATGTATCCAAAGATTCCGGCAGAGTTGATTTTGGTGAGGTACAGGATTTGGCACAAAAACATCACCCGAAACTGATCGTTTGCGGTGGCAGCGCATACCCACGTTTTATTGAATTCGCACAGTTCCGGGAAATTGCAGATTCTGTGAACGCATATCTCTTGGCAGATATTGCGCATCCCAGTGGTTTGGTTGCCGCAGGTCTTCATCCCTCGCCAATGTCGTATTGCGATGTCGTGACCAGTACTACCCATAAGACCCTGCGTGGACCCCGGGGTGGTATTATTATGATGGGGAAGGATATGGAGAATTCCTGGGGAAAAACAGCACCAAAATCCGGCAGAATCAAAATGATCTCTGAACTTATTGATTCCATGGTCATGCCGGGTATTCAGGGTGGGCCTTTAATGCACATTATCGGTGCCAAGGCAGTCGCATTCGGCGAAGCGTTACAACCGGAGTTTACCCTCTATGCGCAAACTATTATTGATAATGCCAAAACAATGGCAGAGGAGTTTCTTGCCCTTGGCTACGACTTGATATCAGGCGGTACGGATACTCATTTATTGTTACTTGACCTAACCTCAATAAATATAGACGGGAAAACTGCAGAACAGGTGCTGGGTAAGGCAGGCATCACTGTAAATAAAAATATGATACCCTTTGATCAAAGAAGCCCATTTATCACCAGTGGGATTCGATTGGGAACCCCGGCAGTCACCACCCGGGGAATGGGAAAAGATGAAATGCGCATGATTGTAAGTTGGATAGATACTGCACTGAAAAAGAATGATGACGAGACAGCGCTGAAAAGGGTAAAAAAAGATGTGCATACACTGTGTTCTTCCTTTCCGGTTTATGATCATTAATTCAGTTCTGTAATCCGGCATGGGTTTTAAGGGAAAACTACCCTGCATTTTAATTATCTTTTTTACTGCAGGCTGTGTACCCCGGCGCATAATTGTTGATCATCCCCAACTGATCAGTACCTATTATTTTAAAAAGCAGATCGCATCATTCAGGGAAAAAGACAATTTAACACACCCGGAAAGACGGAAATTATTAAAATTGGAAGTGGAGTTTGCCTATGGCTTTATTCTGGAGGAGGCTGATCGTCTTTTCGCAGAAGACTATCATCAAGGGCTGGAGCGAGCCGGTGAAGCATATTCGCTGTTGAAAGATGCCGTTAAAATAGGGACCTTAAATCTAACCGAAAAATATCCAGAATTTGAAGTATGGTTGTCAGGAGGGGAAAATATTATTTTGTTTGAGCAGGATGATATTTATGAATTGTACTGGCTGGCAGCAGCGTATGGGGGTGCAATACGGGCCAGCAGGGGTAATCCTTTTGAACTGATTCAGCTACCCAGGGTGGGTAAATTGTTAAAAGCTGCACTAAGGCTGGATGCAGACTGGAATCATGGCGCCCTTTATTCAGCGATGATCAGCTATACGGCTACTCGCTCTGATTTGGTCGGCGATGTATTAATTGATTCCGTGAACAAATATTTTGAACTGGCAGTTTCTTCATCGGACAGCATGGATGCAGGTCCCTTTGTCAGCTTTGCCGAAAATATAGATAAAAAATTTCAGCATAAAAGCGAGTTTATTCGCAAACTGGAATTCGTGAGTGGAATGAATATAAACCAGGATCAGGATCTGAGACTGGGCAATATTATAGCCCAGGAAAGGGCAAAGTGGCTTTTAACCAAAACAGATGAGTACTTTTTCGAATGAAGAGAATAATCTTAATACTTTTACTTGTTTCAACTTGTTTGCATGCTAGAAAAACAGTCATCAAGGTTGCCACTCTTGCTCCTGAAGGGACCGCATGGCATGATATCCTAATTGATTTGGGTCAAAAATGGAATCAGGCGACCAACGGTGAAGTTCAGGTCAGAATTTATCCCGGCGGTATCCTAGGCGACGAACGGGACATGGTGCGAAAGATGCGGATTGGCCAGATACAAGCAGCTGCCCTTTCTACAGAAGGCTTATCGGAATTGGCTCCTGAATTTTCTGCGTTTTTCCTGCCCCTGGCTTACCAAGATTTCGATGATATTAATAATGTTTTAGCTGATCTGTTACCAGGTTTATCTAAGGAAATGGAAAATGACGGTGTCAAACTGCTCTATGTTTCGGATTTAAGCTGGGCGTACTGGTTCAGTACGGAACCCATAAGAGTGCCGGGTGATTTAAAAGATAAAAAAATATTCACCTGGGCTGGGAATTATGAATACGAGAAGGTATATAGGGAAGCCGGGTATACTGTCGTTCCGCTGGCTGGTACAGAACTACTTTCTGGGCTACAGACAGGCTTAATAAATACATTTTCCACCGTGCCTTTATATGCCCTGGCGCGTCAAACCTTTGGAATAGCAACCCATATGCTGGACATGAAGTGGGGACTGTTGCTGGCAGGTGTCGTCATTGATATGAAAACCTGGAATAGAATTCCAAAAAAATATCATGCCGGGCTAATTCAGGTCCTTGATGAAATTAAGGAGCGGTCGGTGAATGTAAACCGGGAATCGGAACTTCAGGCCATTGAAGCCATGAAACAGTACGGCCTGCACGTACATACTCTCACTCCGAATGAGGAACAACAATGGATGAAGGAGGTTCAGCGCCTGGGACCCATCATGCGCGGCAATACCATAAGTGAACAGACTTTCGACAGGGTAATGAACATACTGCAGGTTTCTCAGGAAGAATAATGATCAATCGGCAAAATCTTGATCGTCTGGTCGGGCGTATTAAGTGGGGTGAAGATACATTGGCTCTGGTGATTTTTTCAGCCATGTCTATTCTCCCTGTGATAGAAACGATTGCGCGCCTTTTCGGGACCAATATTTTACCTGCTTCCCAGGCCATTGTCCAGCATTGCACGCTGTGGATTGGATTTCTGGGTGCTGTACTGGCGGCACGGCGAAATAAACTTCTGGCGTTGACCAGGGAACCGATTTTTAACCAGGAAGGCAGTCTCCATTTGGGTCGCTGGATTGCAAAAACCATGTCTTTTTTTATTATAATCTCCCTGGCATGGGGCAGTTTTTATCTATTAAAAATCGAATACAAATTTCCTTTTGAAATTGCTCCCAATATACCCAGATGGGCGGCAATGGTCATTATGCCCGTTGGGTTTACATTGATGGCGGTGCAAATCTATTTCAAAAGTTATATGCAGAACATCCACCGGGTCACACTCATCATTTCTGGTGTATTTTTTGCTATTATTTCTGTCACGGAAACAGTACAGGATGCAGTCCTGGTAGTCTGGATTGGTCTGGGACTGATTTTGATTGCCCTGATCTACGGTGCGCCAATATTCACCGGACTGGGAGGTGCTGCAGTTTTATTGTTCTGGAGTGACTTTACCTCTATATCCGCAATTCCCGCAGAAGCCTACCGCATTGTGGTTGCGCCAACCCTGCCCACAATTCCCCTGTTTACATTGGCGGGATATCTGCTGGCGGAAAGTAATGCTTCAACCAGATTGGTCAATGTATTTCGTTCACTGTTTGGATGGATTCCCGGTGGTACACCTGTTATCGTTGTACTTTTATGCGGTTTTTTCACTGCCCTTACGGGTGGGTCTGGTGTTACTATTCTGGCTCTGGGAGGCCTTTTGCTGCCGTTGCTGGTTAAGGAAGGATACAGCAAAAAATTTGCTCTTGGTCTGATTACGGTCTCGGGTTCCATCGGGCTGTTACTCCCACCCAGTTTGCCGGCGATAATCTATGGTGTTAGAGCTGGAATTTCGGTAAAAAATGTTTTTATAGCAGGCCTGATGCCGGGAACCCTGCTGATAGTCATGATTTCTACATGGGCTTTTATCCAGGGTCGACACCAAAAAGTAAAAATCCATGACTTTGATCCCAAAAAAGCCCTTAAGGTATGTCTGGAAACAAGCTGGGAGCTGGTGATACCCGTTCTAATACTGCTGGGCGTATTCGCAGGTTATACAAACTTGGTGGAGACAGCTGCCATTATTGTGCTCTATGTTTTTATTATTGAATTTTTTGTTTATAAGGATATCACACTCAATCAACTGCCTTCTATTATCATTGACTGTGCCACCTTGATCGGCGGTGTATTGATCATTATTGGTATCGCCATGGGCCTCACAAGTTATCTGGTGGATGCCCAAATTCCTATGCAGCTCTTGGCATGGGTCAAAGCTGCCATTTCTTCCAAATATTTTTTTCTGCTCTTGCTGAATATTTTTTTACTGGTGGCTGGCTGCTTGATGGATATTTTCTCAGCAATAATTGTTATCGTGCCATTGATTAAACCGCTTGGGGCTCATTTTGGTGTGGAACCATTTCACCTGGCGATTATATTTATCGCCAATATGGAACTGGGGTTCCTTACACCTCCGGTGGGGATGAACCTTTTTCTGGCTGCCTACCGATTCAATGAGGATATGCCCAGAATTTACAGGTCCATATTCCCGTTTTTCATTGTGAAACTGGTAGCTGTTGCTCTCATCACCTATATACCCATATTAACATTAGGATTGTTAAACTAATTTGGAACAAATTCAACTTGAATTCATTTCTTGCTTGGTATAGGTGTACGAAATAAGTTCGCCGCCAATAATATTGGATAACAAATATTCTTTAAACGCTAATAATTCTGCCCGAATAGGGCAAAAATATCATAGAAATTATCCAGGAGACGTTTTATGAAGCGTTTAATTGTAGCGTTTTTACTCACCGTATTTCTTGCCGTCCCTTTATTTGCACAAAGTGAAGCAGGAGCTATTTTTTTACTGATCGCCCCTGGTGCCCGTGCTGGAGGTATGGGGGAAGCGCAAGTTGCCGTGGCAAATGATGCCTATGCCAGTTACTGGAATCCTGCAGGACTTGGGTTTTTAGACGGCTCCGAACTAGCTCTCATGCATGTAAACTGGCTTCCGGGTCTGGCGAATGATATGTATTATGAATTTTTTGCCTTCCGGAAAAAATATGAAACCCTGGGTACAGTTGGAGGACATTTGATATTCCTCAATTTGGGGGAACAGACCCGCACCAGCGAAACCGGAGAAGAATTAGGCACATTTACAAGCTACATGTCCAGTTTTTCTATGTCATACAGTGCCCTAATCTCTGCAACACAGTCCTTTGGTATGAATGCCAAGGTTTCTTACCAGCACCTTGTGGAAATTGGTGCGGGGAGCGAAAAAGGGAAAGGGACCTCCACGGATTTTGGGTTCGATGTGGGCTATATGCACAAACAATGGCTGCTGCCAAACCTGACCCTGGGGATTAACCTGTCCAATATAGGGCCAAAGGTTTCCTTTATTGACCCCGACCAGGCAGACCCGCAGCCTACAAACCTGACCCTGGGTTTGAATTACGCGCTGGTCAATACAAAGTATAATAAACTGAATATTGTATATGATGTAGACAAACTGCTCGTTTCATCTTATCCAGATATGGACTGGAACGGGGATGGCTACATCGGCGGCTATGATGAGGATGGTAATCTCAGCCCCGGCAATGACTTCAATGATGAAGGGAAACTGGAGATCGCCCACACAGATCCCATTTATCTGGCTTTGTTCACCTCCTGGGTGGACGACTGGTTCCTGGGCGGCGATATGGATAAATCTGCATCGGATGGAATGGGGGATAGAGTAATTGGCGGTTACGATTGGTCGGATGATGATATGGATGGAGTTATTGATACCGAAGATGGCGAGATGGTAAAGACTTCGGGTGAGCCGGGCGACCCCGGCTGGGGGCCGTACAATGAATGGGGCCAAAAAGAAGTTGGCAATGCCAAGGACAGGTCCTTATCCAATGAAATAGATAAACTGGTCCATAATATCGGACTGGAATACTGGTATGGTAAATATTTTGCCATACGAACTGGCTTTTATTATGATAAGACAGGAAAGATCAATAACCCTACCTTTGGTATTGGTTTGCGATTTGCTGGTTACGGTTTTGATTTTGGCTATACCTATGGTGAAACCGGCCATCCATTAACCAACACTATGCGCTTTTCCCTGAATATGGAATTTTAAAACCACTCCATACATCATGTGGTTGGTTCTTTTGCGCAGGTTCATTTCCCTGGTCTGCTTTTATGGTATGTTGGCCGGGGATATCATCGGCAACTATCGTATTTGTGCTTTGCGGGTGTCATTCGCTGAAGATGATGCTGCCAGCACGACAGGAAACGGCCAATTCCTGCAGCAGTCTTCCGGAATTGACTGCGGTGGATACACTATCGACCCGCCGCCCCACGATCAATCCTACTTTCAATCGCAATTAAAGGCGGTTGATGCCTATTTCAGGTCTGTATCCTATGATAATTTTGGTATAGACCTGGAAAATTCTGTAATCTATCCTGATGGTGTACAAGCGAGCTACGAATTAGAACAGCAGATGAATTATTATCATCCCTATGGACAGGATGATATCCAGGAGGAACGTTTAACCCGGTTATTCCAGGATGCATTGATTACAGCCTATGAGAACGGAAATATTGATTATTCAGAGTATGACCTGGTTGTTGTTTTTCATGCGGGCATCGGGCAGGATTTTTCATTGCCGTTTCTGGACCCTACACCAGAGGATATCCCATCAACTTTTATTGACAGGAAAATGATTTTCGAACACCTGGGCACCAATAGTATTCAACTGGGAAATGGAGTAATTACAAACGGTATTCTACTCCCGGAGACGCAAAACCATTTGCTCTATGATATTGCCGATGAAATGTTTTCCGAATCTTTGGAGCCCTGCGAGTATCAGTATGGACTCACAGGTACGTTCGCACTCATGCTGGGTTTTGCGATCGGCCTACCGCCCCTGTGGAATATTGAAACAGGGGAGAGTGGAGTAGGTATTTTTGGACTCATGGACCAGGGATCCAATAATGGCCGGGGGCTGATCCCGGCACCGCCCACGGCATGGTCCCGATCCTATGCTGGCTGGGAAGCACCTATACAGGCAGATTTCAGTTCCGTGATCACTCTATTATCAAGACGTAGAGGGCAGGTGGTAGAATTGCCCATCCATGGGTCAGAATCCTTTTTGGTTGAGAATAGAACCAATGATGTCCATGACGGTGTGAGTCTGGATTCCATGAGATACAATATGTGGAAAGCCTCCGGTGAGGACAGATATCCGCCTTTGGTGGAAACACTATTCGACAGTGTTGAAATTCAAAAAGATGAGAATGGTGTGGTAACATTCATCCCTGATTATGATCTGGGGTTGCCGGCTTCCGGACTGCTGATCTGGCATATCGATCGTAGTGTTATCAATAGCGGCCTGGATGGTTATACAGTGAACTCAAATATAAACCGCCTGGGTGTGGATCTGGAGGAGGCTGACGGTGCCCAGGATATAGGTCATCCATCATTCTTTTTATTTGCCGATCCGTCCGGCGGATATTTTGGTGATATGTGGTTCCAGGGAAATGAAGAATACAATCGTTCCAACCCGGATATGCAGGGACAAAAACTGGAATTCGGTCCTTCTACCTTTCCAAATACATCTGCCAATGACGGCGCTGCATCCTATATTACCATTGGGAATATAGGCGAATCCGGAGACACCATGACAATTACTGTAACCAATTCCATGATGATGCCGGGCTATCCGGACAGTTCTGCTTTTTTGCGCTCTGTGTTTGATCTGGATGACGACGGTGTTTCAGAACTAATTGGCGGCAGCGATTCACTCTGGTTTGCCCATGCAGACCAGGCAGACGATCGTCAATATTTTCTTATTATCGAAAGCAACGATGTGTTCATAGGATACCTTGTCAGAGAGGATCATACCCTGATCGAAATTGTAGAATACGGCAGCGATTATACCAGATTGTGGCATTATAAATACCTGTTTGAGGCAGATACGGTTATGCTGACCTCATTTGAAACTCTGGATTCTGCCGTTTACACGGTCTATTTTGACCCTGCGGACCAGCCGGCTGTTTATTCGGCCAGCGAGTGGATAAACCATACCCGGAAAGTATTTTTTCCTGCTTCTTACCATTACGGAATCAGTTTGAGTAACGTCGGCATTTCCGTTACAGATTTTAACGGCACAGTCACCCAGTGGACAGATCACCGGTTTCAATACCTGGCCGGAATAGATCTAAATCTGGACGCTACGCTGGATCTCCTGGCACTTGAAGAGAATGGCGCACTATATGCCTTTAATTCAGACTTGAACCTCATGCCTGGTTTTCCTCTGGAAGTAAAGCTTAAAACACCGGTATTAGCCCGGGACCTGATGGGTGACCAACATCCTGAGATCGTAGGCAAGGAAGCTGTTTCAAACTCAATTTTAGTTTTTGATCATCAGGGCAATATAATATATCGGATAGCATCCAGTCATAATGATCAATTAATTGCAGTTAGTACCCTTCAGGGGCAGAATGCTATCCTGACAAGATCAGCCATTTACACTTTTGGCGCTGCAATAGAAACTAAGGGCAATGAGTGGTCGTTTGAACATGGCAACTGGGGTAGGAACAGGACAGTGTCCCTTGACTACACTGGCAATTTTACAAACGATACCATTCTACATAGGGCATATTGTTATCCCAATCCAATCCGAGAGAATGCAGGGAAAATCAGGGTTGAATCCCTGAATGCGGAACAGATTAAGGTTATATTATACGATCTGGCCGGATATTTTGTGACGGACTTTAACATAGATAATCTGCGTCCCGGCCTGCAAGTCTCTGAATGGGAATGGGAGGTGTCTGAGATAGAATCAGGTATGTATTTTGCCCATGTTTCCGCTATAGATAATACTAATAGAAGTACTGATATTATTAAAATTGCAGTTATACATTAATGTATCGATTTAATCATGTTATCTTTTTTTCTGTTTCATTTCTGTTTTCCCAGATCGAATACAACCATTCTGAATTTAACTGGCATACCTTTGATACAAGGCATTTTAAGGTCCATTTTCATGATGAAACGGAAGCCACGGCCCGGGAAGCAGCTACCGTTGCAGAAAGAATCTATGGCAAAGTGACCGCTCTTTATGATTTTGAACCGTCTGGAAAGACCCATCTGGTATTAATGGATCCTGATGATTATTCCAACGGGGCGGCATATTACTATGATAATAAAATCATAATCTGGGCTTCACCCCTTGATTTTGAACTGCGGGGCAGCCACCGCTGGCTGCAGAATGTTATCACCCATGAATTCACTCATATTGTTACTTTGCAGAAGGCCATGAAAGCAGGGACAAGGTTCCCCGGAGCCTACGTTCAATTGATGAATTATGAACAGGAGAAAAGACCGGATGTCCTCTATGGCTATCCAAATACACTGGTGAGCTATCCGGTCCCTGGTACGGTGGTTCCGCCATGGCTGGCGGAAGGAATTGCCCAGTTTATGTATGATGGCGCTGACTGGGACCACTGGGATACCCATCGGGATATGATCCTGAGGGACCGGGCTATAAATAATAATTTACTATCTTTTACAGAAATGAACACCTTTGGCAAGAAGGGCATCGGTAATGAATCAACCTATAATTCCGGTTTTGCCCTCTCACGCTATATAGCATCCCGATATGGTTCGAATACCCTGAAAGACATCATGATAGAATTATCCAAACCCTGGCAATATTCCATTGATAAAACCATAGCCAATGTGACAGGCATCAGCGGTGAGGAATTGTATAAGGCGTTTAAGGAGGAAGTGGAGTCTCGATATGGCAGGTTGTCCCGGCCGATCCAGATCAATCTTGTAGAAGGCAGGCAAATTATTACAGCTGGCAGTACCAATATTTTCCCCAAATGGCAGCCGGGAAAAAAAGCCTTTGCCTACTTGAGCAATAAGGAGAATGATTATTTTGGTCAAACAGACTTATACATTTATGATATGGATTCCGGTGAAGAAGAAAAAATAAGCAGTGCTGTTTTTTCAGCACCGACCTGGCATCCAGATGGCCAGAAGATATTCTACAGTAAAAAGCCAAAATTTCCCAATAGGAATGGCTCAAAATTCTATGATCTGTATTTTTATAACCTAAGTTCAGAAAAAGAAACGCGTTTGACCTATGATGCCCGGGCTTTTAATCCGGTTTTTATTGCCAGGGACAGTTCCCTGGCCTATCTGGCAACCTACGATGGCAGCCAGGATATATTCATCCTGGACTTGAAAACCATGACCGTAAGAAGGACCACCGATTTTGACCAGCGTCCCATGATCAGTTATTTATCCTATGCCGCTGATTATCACAGTCTCACCTTCGACATCACAACCCATCATTATCGGGATATCGGGAAAATAGACCTGAATACCGGTGAAACGACCCTGTTGATGAATAACCCGCACTGGGATGAACGCAATATGGCCACAGCCGCCAGGCGCGTAAGCATCTTTTCTGATGACCGAACTGGTATTTATAATCTATACCTGATGAATCCCGTTGACAGCGCCATGGGGTTTATTACCAATACCGTCGGCGGCGCTTTTATGCCTGACATGGATGAACAGAACCGCATTCTATATTCATTATATAAAAATGGATCCTATACGATCGCAATCCTGGATTCATTTCAGGTAATTGATGAGGCTCTGGTTGGTTATCCCCGATCATTTCATGAAACACGTCAGGGGCTTGAACCGCCAATGGTGGAACCTGACCCGGCGATTGCCGAACAATATGATGATCAATTCACTGAAATGTTTATCATGCCCAAAATAATGGTGGATTACGGCACAGTGAAACCAGGCTTTTATTTTTATTCTGGTGAAATCATTAACCGCTTGTCCTTGTTTGGCGGTGCTTCAGTGAATCAGCTCCAAGACACAGATTTATTTTTTAATTTTGAATTCAAACGGTTTTACCCCACCCTTTTTTTCGAAACATATTATGTCACCCGTAATACAAGGGACTCTACCCTGTATCAGGGCGTATACCCTATCGATGATGATATAAAGTTCCGTCTCGTGCAGTTCCGTGGCGGATTGAAGGTGCCGATTTTTGGCAGTTTACTGGAATTATATGCATCCAGGCAGTGGTACAGGGCATTCATTAACGAGCATCTGCCCACGGAAGGCTTGAAGGCTGGTGCCGCTTATGACTATTTCCGAGGCTGGAATTTAAGCACCAGCTGGAAATTGGGAATGATGAAAAAGCGATTGGACAGCGGCATCAATCCCTCCAATGGCTATGCAATATGGGCCAACATGGATCTAGAGAAGAATAAGTTTATTCAGGGACTGAATTTTTCTGATTCAGGCACACTGACAGAAGATTTCGTGGATTATGACTTGACCCGACTGCAGGCCGGGGCCGTGTACCATTATGAATTACCCTGGATAAAAAGATGGACCATGTCCTTGAAAGCTGAGGCAGGATGGATATCCGATAAATCGGTAGATTCATTTTTCCACTTCTATCTCGGTGGTTTGCCGGGTTTGAAAGGATATCCATTCTACAGTATTCAGGGTACAAGAAAGGCATTGGCAGAATATTCTTTCAGAATTCCTATTTTCAGAGAAAAGCACTACCCCCTTCTGTGGATGATCTTTCAAAACAGCACCATAGGCCCTATCCTGCAAATCGGGGATGCCTGGACCGCAGCGGATAATAATGCCTGGAAAAAATCAGTTGGAATTCAATGGCGGATGAATGGCTTTTCTTTTTATAATTTCCCTACCGCTATTGAAGTTGAATATCACCAACCACTCAATGTTGTTAGGAATGAACATGTTGCACAAAACACTCAAACTACCTATGAAAAAGAACCTCGGACGTATTTCAAAATATTATTTGATTTTTAATGCTGCCGCATTGCTGTCTATTTGCAGTGTTGCTGCTGGACAGGATACCCTGGAAGGAGAGCAGCAGGAACGGGACACCCTCTCAGTTGTTATCCGTCAGGAACCAGTAATACAGTACCCGGGAAAGCCATTGTTAATGTCGCTGGTCCTGCCAGGGTCAGGACAATATTATAACCGTGAGCCAATGTGGAAAACCGCCAGCTTTGCCGGAGTCGAATTGGCCAGCATCGCGACCTGGGCTGTCTGCAATAGCCGTGCAGCAAACCTGAAGGATGAGTTTCAGTCTTTTGCGAATGATAATTGGACCTTGGCCAATTGGGTTACAAATCGATTCTTCATTCCTAGTCGTGAAAATGAAGGCAGACTCTGGAGTCATTTTCCAGCCCTGCTGAATTTAGCTGGCACTCATGACCTGATATTGGTGCTCAGTGGTTCGCTCCAGGAACAATACGGCGAATTTGTCAGCTCCGATAGCCTGGAATTACACCCCGAATGGGCAGAAAGCAGTGAGGTCACTATTGCACGGGATCGTCATTTTTATGAAAATATTGGCAAATATGATCAATTCTTGGGCGGCTGGGCGGATGCCAGCAGTGAATGGTACTGGGAAGAAAAAGATGTGGGTGACACTACGGAAATTGTCATTAAAACTCCTAAAAAAGACCACTATCTCGATCAACGTAAAGAATCCAATGACTGGCTCAGTTTCGCCAAATTCAGTATCAGTGCCATAATGTTCAACCATGTGATCAGCGGTATGGATGCGGTCTGGTCAAACCAGAGAAAATCATCCAGGAAACAGCAATCCAGTAAAATAATTGATACAGATATGAGTTTACTCTACAATCCCTATAATACGGCTGGCATAGGGGGATTGGCAATCACGGTCATGTTTTAAAATGAAGCAAAGATTTACATCCCTATATATCACTACTGCAATACTGTTAGCCTGCAACTGTGCCGGGACAAAAGCCGGTGCGGAACATACCATTGAAGAACGGTTTGAACAGGGCATGGAATTTCTTGAAAAAGAAAAATATCTCCGTGCACAGGATGAGTTCACCTCTGTTCTGATTCGGGGTTCAGGCACAGAATTGGGTGATGATGCCCAGTATTACCTGGGAGAAGCCTATTTTTTAAACAAGGAGTATATCCTGGCCATTTCTGAATATGAAAAACTGACCCGGAAAATGGCCTTCAGCCCCTTTGTTGAAGAAGCAAGGTTTAAAATATGCGAGGCCTACCGGATCGAGTCTCCAGACTTTTATCATGATCAGACCTATACGGAAAAAGCACTGGAACGTTACCAGGAATTCCTTGATGATTTTCCAGGATCCCCCTATAAAAATGAGGTTTTATCCTCCATCAGGATTCTCAGGAATAAGGTGGGTGAAAAGGAATTCGAAACTGGAATCTTATATATGAAAATGGAGGAATATGAGTCAGCAAGAATGGTATTTCAACGGGTAGACAATCTTTATTATGATACGGATGTTGTGGATGATACCAAGCTGTGGATTATAAAAGCCTATGCTAAAGATTTGAATCTCGAGGCCGCCAACCAGCATTTGGCTGACTATGAAACTGTTTTAAAGGCCAGTGAATTATACGACGATGCACTTGCGTCCATTGCCGAAGCTGAAAAAAAGATCGCCAAGGAAACCAATTGAGAATCTGTCTTTTTGGCGGAACATTTGATCCGCCCCACATAGGTCATTTATTAATTGCGCAGACCGTATGCGAAGAAGAATTATTTGATAAAATCCTGTTTATTCCAGCCTACAAGCCGCCTCATAAAAATGATATAACAGCAGTGGAAAAGCGCGTCGACATGCTACATCTTGCCATTGAAGAAAATCCCAATTTCGATATATCAAATGCTGAAATAAACCGGAAGGGAATCTCATTCTCCATTGACACAATCCTGTCTATTAAGGAAAGTATGAATCTAACCCGGGATAACTGTTATTTTCTCATTGGCAGCGACACCTTGTTGGATTTCCATACCTGGAAAGAACCCAGAGCAATATTAAATGAATGTCAGGTCATTGTGGCTATCAGGCCCGGATTTCGACCCAGCGATCTGGCACCCTGGATCCTGCACAGGGTTCAATTTGCAAATATCCCCCGCTTTGAAATATCATCAAAAACAATCCGTGCCCGCTGGGTGGAAGACAAGACCATTCGTTATATGGTGACCCTGCCGGTGTGGGAATATATCAATAAAAATAATTTATACAGCTAAAAGAAAAATTTAAGAAGCGAAATCAAAATACCAGCGGATCAGGTTGATCATCACCAGGATGCCGCCTTCGATCCGGGATATTCGCCAATTGGTCCGTATCATCAACAGGACCAGGCCAACCATCATGATCAGGTTAAATACGCTGAAATAAATTTCCTGTTCTATCATTGTGGGGTTGATGATTCCAGCCAGGCCCAGAACACCAAGGAGGTTAAACAGGTCGCTGCCGATTAAATTCCCCAAAGCAATTCCATGGCGTCCTTTTAACGCAGCCGTGATGGAAGTCGCAAGTTCGGGAGCCGAGGTTCCTGCGGCAACGATGGTTACTGCGATAATCCAATCAGATACACCCAGATAGCGTGCTACGTTGGAGGCGTGGGTGACCATCAGATGTCCGCCTGCAACAATGGATATTAGCCCAACGATAAAATATATATAAGATAGCCAGGTGGCGCTGTGAGGGTGGGTCTCTTCGACGGGTTCCTTTTTTAAGAACAGGTACAAGATATACCCAATCAACATTAAAAACAAAAAGCCCCCTTCCGTTTTAGAATAGGCGTCGTTGGGTGTCCAGCCGTCAAGTCCGAAAAACATGAAAAAGATAATGGAGGTGCTGATCAGTAAATATAAACCATCACGGTTAAAAAGTTTGGGTGAGGTGGAAATGGGGCGGATCACCGCGGTGCCGCCCAGAATAAAGCCAAGATTGAATATATTTGATCCGATCACATTGCCTATACTAATCTCGGACTGTCCCGAAAAAGCGGCACTGATGGTGACCGCAAATTCCGGTGCAGATGTTCCGAAGGCCACCACCGTTAATCCTATCACTAAATCTGATACATGCAGCGTATGGGCAATTTCGGCTGCAGAATCCACCAGCCATTCTGCTCCTTTCCAAAGCATAATTATGGATACAAGGACCAGAATGAAATCCAGGATAATTGTAAAATCCGGCATGGTTAATATTAATCAAAATGTATGGTGATTCTTTCAAGTATTATCGTTGATTGTCCATATCATTCTAATAACAAATTGATTAATTTTAACGATGATTGAATTCCAGAACGCCTCCTATAGCTATATAAAAGGCAATGGTGTCAATAATTTAAACGTCAAGATCGATGAGGGTGAATTTGCATTTTTGATCGGCCCCACTGGTTCAGGGAAAACGACGTTGATGAGGCTGATTTATTTTGACCTGATCCCGGATGCAGGAATGGTGATTGTTGGAAAATATTCTTCCAGCACCATTACCACCCGAAAAATACCCGGAGCTCGGAGGGGTGTGGGTATGGTTTTCCAGGATTATAAGCTTCTAGGTGATAGAAACCTGTTCGAAAATACCGCCCTGCCGCTACATGCACTTGGTTTTCCCGGCAAGGAGATCGTTGACCGGGTCGAGGAAGCGCTGGATCTTGTGGGTTTGGAAACCAAGAGCGAACATTTACCCATGGAATTATCAGGCGGTGAACAGCAGCGGGCCTGCTTGGCCCGGGCAATTGTGAAGGAACCGGATATATTGCTGGCGGACGAACCTACAGGGAATCTGGATCCAGTGGCATCCTTTGAACTGGTACGTTTACTGGAAACCATTAATGAAATGGGTACGACGATTTTAATGGCCTCTCATAATTATAACCTGATCAAAGGCAGGGGCCGCCGCATTCTGGAAATAAAGAATGGGACTCTTCGAGGCAGCTGATGGATAAAATTCATTATCTTATCTCTGAAGGATTTAAAAATATCTGGCGCCATAAAATGACAGCCTTTACAGCTGTATTCTCTTTATTTCTGGCCTTGTTTTTTGTAGGGCTCATGGCCACTGCAGGAGAGAACACCCACAAAATACTGCAATACCTGCGAGCCAAGTATAAAATAGAAGTTTTCTTTGACCAGGATGTAGCCAATGAAAAGGCTCTGGGATTAATTCATCAAATCAAAAAGATCAATGGAGTTCGTACAGTTACGCTCATTGAAAAAGAAGATGCCATGAGAATATTCAAGGACCAGTTTGGAGAAGATATCCTGGAGATTCTGGGATACAATCCGCTGCCGGTCAGTGCAGTCATCAACCTGGTCCGAGCCAGCAAATTTCCGGTGAAAGCGGACCCTATTGTCAATAAAATAAAAACCATGAAAGGTGTGGCGGAAGTGCGCTACCAGGGCAGCTTGATCCGCAAGATTGAAAGAACCTACTACCGCATCCTGGGTAAATTGCCCGTGATTGCCGGTATAGTGGTTCTGGTGGCGGTCCTGGTGATTTACAATACAGTAAAATTATCTGTTTATTCCAGGAGACAATTGATCTTGACCCTGGAGATGATCGGCGCAACAAGAACTTTCATTAAAATGCCATTTATTTTTGAAGGCTTCTTCATTGCCATTCTGTCATCCAGTATTGCTTTTCCCGCCCTGGTAGGTACCATAGAGACGGGGAATTATATTTTGGCCAATTTCACCAGCTGGGGCATCCGCTTAAGTTTTGATCCTGTAATCTGGATTTGGCTGTTTGTTTTATCCGCAACTATTACGATTCTGGGCAGTTACAGAGCGATAGCAGGCATATTGAAGTAATTTATTTTATACGTGTCGTTGTCACGAAAAAACTCAGACAATTAAATTCCAGGTCATTTTTACTAATTAAATTCTATTTTAGAGGTTCATTGTGCCAAAAAGTGTAACAAAAAGGAAAAAAGAAAAACCAAAATCACCGCAAAAAACACCCAGAAAATCTGTTTCCAAAGAAAATGAGAAAATTGCTGCCCTGGGGCAGGAATTGAAGGAACTGGGGGACAGGCACCTGAGGCTGAAAGCAGAGTTTGATAATTTCAGGAGAAGGAAAACAGAAGAATTTTCCAAATTGCTGCTTTATGACGGGGAACAGGCTATCAAAGGCTTTTTGCCCATCATTGATGACCTAGAGCGTATGATGCAGGCTGCAGAAACTGCAAATGAAAACGGTGATGAATCTCTGGCAGACGGCGTAAAAATGGTATCTTCAAAGATTGAAAAATATTTTGAATCACTGGATGTAAAGCCATTTGGCGCCGTGGGCGACGTCCTGGATCCCGATATACATGATGCCATGATGACGAAGGCCGACGAAACAAGGGATGATAATGTTATTCTTGAAGTATTTGAAAAAGGATTCACTTACAGAGAAAAAGTGATTCGCCATGCCAAGGTAATTGTGAATAAGAAATGAGAGACTTGTACGAAATATTGGGTGTCGATAACAATGCAACCCGGGACGAAATTAAAAAATCGTACCGAAAACTGGCGTTAAAATATCACCCGGACCGCAACCCCGATGACCAGGAAGCAGAAAAGAATTTCAAGGAGGCGGCCGAAGCCTATTCGGTTTTAAGCGATGACCGCAAGAAGGCCCAGTACGATCAATTTGGCCATGCGGGTGTCGGGTTGGGCGACACCGGCGGCCAAGGCGGCTTTGGCGGCGGAATCCATATGAGCATGGATGATATTTTTTCCCAGTTCGGAGACATTTTTGGAGGCAGTCCATTTGAAAGTTTTTTTGGCGGCGGGCAGAGTCGCGGCCGGACCCGTAGTCGGGGGCACGATATCCGGATTAAATTGAAAATAAATTATGAAGAAATTGCGAGCGGCATTGAGAAAAAAATTAAAATAAAACATTCTGTAGTTGCCCCCGGCGCAGAATTCATTACCTGCCCCACCTGCCATGGGCAGGGACAGGTGACCCAGGTCTCCAATACCATTCTGGGCCAGATGCGATCCTCCACCGTATGTCCTCACTGTGAAGGGTCAGGGAAAAGAATCGGCAACCGTCCTTTGGGTGCGGGTCCGGATGGGATGATTAAAAAAGATGAAACAATCAAGATTAAAGTACCCGCCGGTGTTGAGGAGGGCAACTATATGACTGTGAACGGCCAGGGAAATGAGGATATCAACGGTTCTCCTGGTGACCTGATTGTGGTCTTTTCTGAAGAGGAACATCCTTATTTTGTCCGTGACGGTGAACATGTGATTCTTGAATTGAGAATCTCATATCCCACAGCGGTACTAGGGGGCAGGGTGGATGTGCCCACTGTTGGCGGAAAGGCAGAATTGAAAATTCCTGCCGGCATCCAATCGGGCCAGGTGCTGCGTATGCGAGGCAAAGGATTTCCCATGCTGCGGAGCAAGTCCAGAGGCGATCAGCTGGTCAAAATTCAAATCAATACGCCTTCAAAATTAAACAGGTCTGGTAAAAAACTGGTGGAAGGACTCGATAAAGAACTGCCGCCGATCCAGAATCCTTTCAACAAAATTGACCTGTAATGACTCTTTTAACAAAACAGGAGAAATGGGTATTCGTTTTTTTATGCACGACCCTGGTTTCAGGTTATTTGATTCAATATATGAAACAGCGCAATATGGATGATTCGCTCCATATAATATCTAAAACAGAAAAAGAAGAATTTAAACAGGCTGCACTCCATGCCTATTCCAGCCAAGGCATCCAGGATAATGAAACACCTAATATAGCGGCGGGAGATGCCACAGAAAAAAATATTAAAGATGGCGAAGAATTGGTTAATATTAACACGGCTGTGAAACAAGAATTGATGGCCCTTCCCAAAATAGGGCCCGTAACAGCTGAGAGAATTATACGATTCAGGGATGATTTTGGACCATTTCAGTCCATCGATGATTTGGCGAAGATCAAGGGAATTGGCCCAAAAACACTTGAACGGCTCAAGACACGAATTATTATTTGATTTGAGATACACCCATGCAGTTAACCGAAACTCATAAAACAGACTTACTGGAAATCGTAATTGTTTTTTTTATCCTGTTATTGATCATTGTTATTTACGTACCGGTAGCCATCTGGGAGGAGGAAACTCATTACCAGAGAGAAAGTAGATTCCGAATGAACAATCTCTATGATCTGGAAGTTTTCCACAAGAGCCTTACGGGAAATTTCAACCCGGATTTCCATGAAGCAATGAATCTTGTCAATGCTGCCCGGGATTCCGTGGTAGCCGATTCTCTATTTATTGAAGAGCAGGCCATCACTCTTAATGACAAAGAATACCTGGTGGACATTTATGATAATTTCGCGTTTGAATATGACACCACATTTGGTTTTAAAAGCTTTCGCCGTGATACGATCCTGGACACAACATTGCAGATCGCAGTTTATGACCAAAGCCTGGGCCGGGATGATTCAATATTTATTCAAAAACGGGACCTGTTTTCTTATGAGGGAGATCCCAATTTCAATGGAATTGTCAAAAAGGAACCGGTTGAACGGGTTGAACTGGTAGAATATTATAAAACATTCCTGCCCGATTCATCCACTTATTACTGTCCATTGACCGAAAAGGCATACCAGATAGATATTTCCGAGGAGGGCAGCAGCTTCAAGGTCTCCAGTCCCATTACAGTGACAGTGAAAAAGCCAAGATATCTTTTATTTTCATTTAAGGCTAACAGCCACGGTATTATACAAGACGGAACCAGAAGCTGGGATTGATCTGAGCTGACATGATTGGCCTGGTATTATCCGACTCATTTTTACTTTGCGGTGTCTGGGAAGTAGAGGGAAGTGCCAAAATACTTAAATCTATTTCCAGGGTGCAATTCTCCGATCCCATCACCAGCGTACTGTACCAGGAAGCAGAGTTAAATACTATCCTGGCACCTGCTTTGCGCCAGGCGTCTGAAGAGCATACCATAGATGGCCAGAATGTGTCCGTGGTGATTCCCGATATTTTCCTGACCCATAGTGCTTTGAAAATGGAAAAAGACCTGGGGCGGGATGATTACTGGGATTTCATTAAATGGCTGGATCGGAAAAAAGGAAAGCCGGAGGGGCAGAATCAGCTTATTTTTGGTCAGGTGTATCTACCTGACGATGAAAGTATCCATGTCTGCAGTGTCCCCCTGCCCGTGGTCAGGACCTTGAAATTGTCCATCATTGAAATGGGCGCCATGCCGGTCTGGATGGGACCTGCCAGTTCACTGTACCTGGATGGTACAGGCATGTCCGAGGCCGCCATGATCCAGAGGCACGGCAACAGATACACCTTTTACAAGGTGCAGAACAACCGCTTTGATATGGGAAAGATTGCTTTTTCCGGCGGTGCCCCCCGGGTGATCAACTCCACAGAAGCGGAAAATGTGACTCTGGCTGGACTGGGTCTGGAAAAATCGGAATTGGATGACATTCCTGTTTTCTGCCCGCAGAAGCTTGGCCGACAGGCACTATCCTCCTGGGAAGCGTCTGATTTTCGGTCTCCGGAGACTTTTTCGGATATTAACGCTGAAGATCATCAGGTCAACCTTAATGGCATTCCCTATTACGAAGGCAGTATCATGACCCAGCTGATCCATAGTATTGCCACTGATTATTCATTTAATTTTTTCAATGAACCGGGTATAACCGATTTCCTGTTTACAACCGTCATTGATGCCCACAAACAGATGCTGGCACTGCATGCTGAGGAGGCAAGTATTGAGGAACAGGAAGCAACTAATGCCGAAACAGCGCCTGAAACCGCCCCGGACAATTTATGGCTGCTGGCTGCGGCCGTGCTGATTGTACTGGGTTTTATCGGGTTTCAATATATCAAACTCCGGGAAGAGTTAAATCTGCCGCTGTTCGGCAAGGATAAATCCTACACCATTGAAAGAACTACGGTGAGCCGGGTCAATCAAATCGAGCGGTCTGTCATTCAATCATCGGCAAGACTTCTCCAGGAATCACAGGCAATTTCGGATGCGTTGCTGAAACTGCTGATACAAACGGACCTTGACCGCTACAACACTCTGACAATTACCAAGAATTTTGCCAGTATGGAATACACCAGCGGCATGAACCCCAACATTGAAAATATTCTTGAATTGGAACCCACCTCATTCTCCGTTGAACCTCTGGGCACAGACAGTACCGTATTCTCCTGGTATTACACCTTTGATATGCCGGATCTGGCCTCGGTCAATCAGGGTATGACACCCTTGTCCAAAGAAGACCTGCTGCTGCAGCTGGATACCACCCTGACCGATTACAGCTTGAAATATTTTGACCAGATCTTCCTGGAAAACCAGATTTATGAACCCCTGCTGCTGTGGGCCAGGGATAAATCCAACATTTTGCAGGCCAGCGCCGTCCTTTCCAACAGCGGTGACCGAATTCTTTTAAGAAAATTTGTTTTATTTAATTCCTACGAACACCCTGCGCCCCGGGCTGGTTTTTACCTGTCTTTGTTGAAAGATTGATCGGTGCGTATCCTGGCGGGCCGGTTTAAAGGCCAGAGCATTGCCACATCCAGGAAACTGCCCTATCGTCCTACGCAAACTCGAATTCGAAAAAGTATTTTTGACCGTTTAAATCCCTATCGGTATGAAACAGTACTGGACCTGTTCGCCGGCAGCGGGATCATGGGTTTTGAAGCAGCGAGCAGGGGCGCCAGGGAAGTGACCCTGGTGGAGAAGGATAAAAGGAGCCTGAACCTGTTAAAAGAGAACGGTAAAAAGTTTCAAGGGGTGGATTTTCAATATATATACCGGGATGCGATCCACTTTCTGGAAACTGAAAATGCCTTCGACCTCATTTTCGCGGACCCGCCCTACGGTCGTTTTTCCCTGGACGGAATGGTGAAAACAATTCTTGATCGCTTGCATAACAAGGGTAAATTTGTTTTGGAATGCGCAGCCTGTCAACAGCCATACCCCGATGCATCTAGTGTTACCTTTGGCGATACGCGCATCCTGATCTGGACAAAAGAATGAGAAGAATTATTTATCCGGGAACTTTCGATCCTATTCACAACGGCCATATTGATATTGCAGCCCGGGCGTCAAAGTTATTTGATGAATTGATTTTTGTGGTCGCAGTTAACGCCGACAAGAACCCGCTGCTTACTGCCGAGGAAAGAGTGCAGTTGATACTGGATTCCACCTCGAACCTGACCAACGTAACTGCCCAGCAGTTTACCGGACTGGTGGTAAACTATGCTCAGGACTGTGATGCAGTGGCCATCATCCGCGGCTTACGGCATGTGAGTGATTTTGAGTTTGAATTCCAGATGGCCATGATGAATTATCACTTAAATTCAAATATAGCCTCCCTTTTCATGATGCCCGACGAAAAATATATCCATCTGAATTCCACTGTAGTGAAAGATGTAGTGCGGCTGGGGGGCAACATAGATGAATTTGTTCCCAAACCGGTAAAAGATATATTATTGTCTAAATATTCACGCTGAATATTTTTAGATTGCGCCGCTGATTATTCCTTATAAAGGTCTATTACATGCCCACCTACGATTATATTTGCACTGAATGCGGTGAGCGGTTCGAACATTTTCAAACTATGTCTTCGGATCCGTTAAAACAGCGTCCCGGCTGTGAGAAGGAGCAGTGCAGTGTCACCCGGGTTATCAGCGGAGGTACGGGTCTGATCTTTAAAGGTTCAGGGTTCTATCTGACCGATTATACGGACAAGGGCAAGCAAAAAAAACCTGCCGAGGGGGAAAAACCCAAGTCCGCAACTGAAAAAAAGGCAGCAGTAAAGAAGGAAGCAAAAGCAGAAAATTCTCCATCATGACCACAGCAAAAAAGATCACCATGTCCCAGGGAACAATCAATGTGCCCGATTATCCCATCATCCCCTATATCGAAGGTGATGGAACTGGCCCTGATATATGGCAGGCGGCGGTCCATGTATTTGACATTGCCGTGGAAAAAGCCTACGGAGATCAGAGAAAAATTCATTGGCATGAAGTGCTGGCGGGCGAAAAATCTTACCGCAGCAACGGGGACTGGCTGCCCCAGTCAACATTAGACACCATTAAAAGCCATCTCGTGGCCATTAAAGGCCCCTTGACCACTCCTGTGGGCGGCGGAATCCGGTCTCTGAATGTGGCCCTGCGGCAGAAACTGGATCTCTATGCCTGCGTGAGGCCTGTGCGCTGGCTAAAAGGTGTGCCCTCTCCGGTGAAGAAGCCGAACCTGGTGGATATGGTTATTTTCAGGGAAAATACAGAGGATATTTATGCCGGCATCGAGTGGATGCATGGGACGAAGGAACTGGAACAGGTAAAATCTTTTTTAATGGATGAAATGAAGGTGACAAATATCCGCTTTCCGGATACGGCCAGCCTGGGGGTCAAACCTGTCTCGAAAGAAGGAACACAGCGCCTGGTCCGCTCCGCCATCGAAGAGGCCCTGGTCAAAGGCCGAAAATCGGTCACCCTGGTGCATAAGGGCAACATTATGAAATTCACGGAGGGCGCTTTCCGGGACTGGGGTTATGAAGTAGCCCGGGAAGATTACAACTCCAAAGACCTGGATGGAGGCCCATGGCAGGTCATTGACCACCAGGGTAGGGAGCTTATTGTAAAGGATGTGATCGCCGATGCCTTCCTGCAGCAGATACTGCTGCGCCCTGCGGAATACGATATAATTGCCACCACAAACCTGAACGGTGACTATATTTCCGATGCCCTGGCGGCCATTGTGGGCGGGATCGGAATAGCTCCCGGGGCCAATATCAATTATACCAGCGGGCACGCCATATTTGAGGCCACCCACGGCACGGCCCCCAAGTACACAGGACAGGATAAGGTGAACCCCAGTTCCCTCATTTTATCCGGTGTTATGATGCTGGAATATGTTGGCTGGCATGAAGCAGCGGATCTGATTGTGTCCGGAATTGAAAGCGCTATAAATAAAAAACGCGTTACCTATGATTTTCACCGGCTCATGGAAGGGGCAACAAAACTGAAATGCTCTGAGTTCGGTGCAGAGATCGTGGCCAGTATGGCCTGATCTTTTTTCTGCATAATTTATAAATCTGTTTGTATTCTTGGCGGGAAAATCCGTCTTTTTAATTTATGTTTATCGACTATACAAAAGTTGAATTAACCGCGGGCAACGGCGGCGCCGGCGCCGTATCCTTCCGCAGGGAAAAATATATTCCCAAAGGCGGTCCGGACGGAGGTGACGGGGGCCGGGGAGGACATATTATTTTCCAGGCAGACAGCAATCTTCATACTCTGCAGGACGTACGCTATAGGAAACTGTACCGGGCGGAAAACGGAGCCAAAGGCACCGGGGCCCGGAAAACAGGGCGGAATGGTACGGATGTCATTGTACCGGTACCCATTGGTACCCTGATCAAAGGGGCAGGAGAGGCAGATATAGTGGCTGACCTGGTAGCTGAAAAGCAGCAGGTTATTGCATGCCGGGGCGGTGACGGCGGCCGGGGAAATACACATTTTAAGTCTTCTACCAGGCAAGCGCCGCAAAAAGCACAGCCAGGAAAGCCGGGTGAATCCGGTTCTTTTGAGATTGAGCTAAAGGTTCTGGCCGACGTGGGACTGGTTGGCCTGCCAAACGCCGGTAAATCAACCCTGCTTGCCCGCTTATCCGCGGCTCGGCCCAAGATCGCCGATTATCCCTTTACCACCCTGGAACCCCACCTGGGGATTGTGAAATACAACGAGTATCAATCCTTTGTGATGGCGGACATTCCCGGCCTGATCGAGGGCGCCAGCACCGGCAAGGGGCTGGGGCATCAATTCTTAAAGCACGTGGAGCGGAACAAGGTATTGCTCTATTTAATCGACTGCGCGGATGAAGATCCCCGGGCGACCTTCCAGGCCCTGCAGCAGGAAGTTCTGCAGTTTAACCCGGACCTGGCATTAAAACCTATCCTCATATGCAGGTCTAAAATGGACCTGGAAAAGGACAATATACATCCCTGGCAGGATTTCGATCAGGAAGTACTCCCCATCTCCGCTGTGAGCGGCAGCGGGTTGAATGAATTGATTTCAAAAATAACAGGTTTGCTGCGTGAAAACAATTAACCCCAGCATTATAATCAACCTGCTGGCAGTACCCAAAATGGGTCGCCGACGAACCCGTCAACTAATGGCCCACTTTGGCCCCGAAGTCAATCCATTTGATCTTTCTGTAAAGGAATTGTGCGCAGTTAAGGGAATCAGCAAGGATATTGCCCGGTCTATCAAATCCTATTCCCGGTTTGAACTCGGTGAGGCAGAAGTTGAAGCTGCCTGCCAAAAAAACATCACCCTGATTACCTGTTGGAATAAGCACTATCCGGTCCTGCTGAAAAAAATCTATGACCCGCCCATTCTGCTGTATTGTACCGGTCAGCCTCTTCAGGCCCGGGAAGACACAATTGCCATTGTGGGTACCAGGCGCTACACAGCCTACGGCAAGTCCGTCACCCAATCCATTACGCGGGATCTGAACCTGGCGGGATTGACCATTGTCAGCGGACTGGCCCGGGGCATCGACACTATTGCCCACCAGGAAACAGTCCGGAACGGCTGTCGAACCATTGCTGTTCTTGGAACGGGTCTGGATGTTCTTTACCCACCGGAAAACAGGCAGCTGGCCTCCCAGATTTGCGAGCGGGGAACAATTATCACTGAATTCCCCCTCTCGACAGGACCAGAGCGGGGCAATTTCCCCCAAAGGAACAGGATCATCGCCGGCCTTGCCCATGCCGTTTTGGTGTCGGAAGCAGGTCACAGGAGCGGAGCCATGTTGACGGCCCTGGATGCCGTGGATCAGAACCGGGATGTATTTGCCATACCGGGCCGTGTCGTGGATAAGCAGAGTGTAGGCACCAACCGCCTGATCCGCAACGGTGCCGTGCCGGTGGCTACTGGGGAAGAGATTATACAGGCCATCAACCCAAAACTGTTCAACCCATTGCAGCGGGTCCAGAAAAAGCTGTCAGTCGAATTATCGGAAGCAGAGCAGAAGATCATGGAAAACCTGGGGTCGGACCCCGTGCATATCGACCAGTTGGCAAACCAAATGAAAATGGAGATCACATCACTGCTGCAGCAGCTGTTGAGCCTGGAGTTGAAGAACGCGGTGCAGCAGGTGGGGGGCAAGCAGTTTGTACGCGCTTGAGCACAGGATAATTAATCTGTAAGTTTTCCTTCACAATAAACTCTTAAACGGAGAGGTGGCCGAGCGGCTGAAGGCGCTCGCCTGCTAAGCGAGTAACAGGCAAACCCTGTTCGAGGGTTCGAATCCCTCCCTCTCCGCAAGCTTTTTATCGACGAATACTTCCTGTAAAAGGGAGGTATTTTTGGTTGTAGCGCCAGGGCCGGAATTTTCAATAAAAACCAAGAAATATGTCTCAAATCACTTGCACTCAATAATTTTTACCAATAAAAGTCTCAACCTACTTTTCCTATCCCAGAAGCATCATAACCGAGGGTGGGGGCAATAAATAAGACCCACACACATTGTAATGCTATTTTTTGAAAGTTTGGTTAGATTTGCACATGTTGTGGTTTTTTGTATCATTAATAATATTACCTGTCTTTTCCTTAGTCTATGCTGGGTGGAAAGGGCAAAAACTTCCAGAATTAAATCCCAGTAATTACTTTCCAGACCCTAATGATGTAAGAAAAGTTGTTGTTTGTTGCGGAGATAGTATTAGATAAAAAATAGAAAAGCTCCACATCCGTGGGGTTTTTTGTTTGTGGGATTGATTTTAATTTTTTATATAGTAATTATTGATAAACTATAACTCCGGTATAATTAATAAATGACTGAGTCAACCAAGATTTTAGTATAGAAAATAGAGAACGATAGGTAGGAGCATTTTAAGGCAATACTATGAATTCAATAAGAGTGAATATAATCTTTTATCTGATGGAATATTATTGTCGAAAACTTCTTTATCCCCCTCAATTAATTTCTCTGCGATTTGCTTTTTAATTGTTTTAGCTCTATAAAGCATTTTTTCAAAATTAGCATCATCACCAATATTTTGGTATACCTTGGTAAGATTAGCTATAATTTGAAAATATGCATATGAGTCAGTTATCCCATATATCTCTATCCCATTATGAATATCATTAATTAACTCTTCAACATCATTTCTATTTTTAGAAAAACTTTTATTTAACGCCAAAATCGATTTAGGGATTAAAGAATATTGTCCGTACTCATTAATTACATCACCAATTGAACTTCCAGTATATTTAATATTTGGATCTATGTTTTTTGTTAACTCTATTCTTTGCTTCGTCCCTTCTATTGCTCTTAATAGATGATAATTTGATTTTTCAAATTTATTTAACCCCGCATATCCTTCACCTAAAAATAATTCATATTGATGGGCTAGATAATATTTTGATTCATCCCAATCATCATAATAATCAGAAGGAGGGTTTTCCATTAATATATCGATTCCTACTTGATGTTGATTTAACTGTATATAAGAATATGCTAATTGTGTAATTGAATAGAATGAATATAGATTACCATTAAATTTATCATCGTTGGATATTTTATTTAATTTAATATAATTATCTATAGATTCTTCAAAATAGCCCATTTTAATTAACGCAGTACCTTTTTTTCTTAAAGTCTTTTTTAATCTATAACTGGCATTATTATGACTATGCAGATCAATAAGTTCATCATAAAGACTTATTACATGAGAATAATATTCAAATCTATAATGTAACTCTGCTAACCACCATGTACCTTTGTTATATACCATCTTAACCATTGGATCTGCGATATTATTATCTACCCCTTTTCGTGTCTGATCAATTGCCTTATTAAGATAATATACGCCTTTATCATAATCAGGTTTATTAGCAGTTAATAATGCTCTAATCTGGTGGTACATTCCTTGTATAAACTGTGATATATAGTGATTTGGGACTTTATCTATCATTTCATTTACACCTACAAGAGCTTGTCTGCCTAGGAAAATCATTTGAGTTGGTGAATTTTTTGACTGCGATAATTTTAATAAATTTGTGAATGGAAAAATCGAAATAGCTACAAAATTATTGGGATCATAGTATAATGCTGAATTTGCATCATTTAATATTCTATCATAGAATTCTTTTGATTCTTGGGAATCAGGTTTTCTCCTTGCTTCCTTCCCAAAATACAATAAAAATGTCGTGAAAGCACGAGTAGCTAGTGCATCAGCAAAAGTTGAATCTATTTCAATGATTATATCTAATTCATCAACCATTTTTTGAAGAGAAGTGGTATCTGTATTTAATTTGTAAGCATTATATTTAACCTTTAAAAGCATATTATAAACTTTATTATTTTTAGCAGGATCAAGGATTAATGATTTTTCATCACTTATGTTTAATTCTATGCCCAAATTATCTACTACATTTAAGGATACTTCTTTTTGAATCTCAAAAATATCATCAACTTTTTTATTATAAGTTTCTGCCCAAAAAACCTTTCTACTATCCAGTTCAATTAATTCAACTGATATTATAAGATGTGAATCTAATTTTCTGATAAATCCGGTTAATAAGAAATTTAAATCTAATTTATTTTTTATTTCATCAAGATCAACTGAACTACTTTTATATCCTGCCACATCAAACCTTGATGCAACTGATAGGGTTTTTATCTTAGAAAGCCTCGCAATAATTTCTTGTGTCAGCCCCTCTGATATGTAATCATCGCTTTGTTCTCCCTTATTATCAAAATACAAAACAGCTATTTTGTTGTCATAATCTCTTGTAGACGCTGTTGTAAATGATATTAATGGAAAGATTAACCAGATAAATCCACCAATTAATGTGAAAAGAGCTCCAGTAATGGGGAAGACATATTTTTTAAACAATGATTGTTGGCCAAGATCTAATTTTGCTTTTACAGTTTTAAGGTCAGGCTTTGGCAGACCCTGCGATACTATGCAGTGTATCTCTACCTTTTGCCGAACTCCTTTTAGCTTAGGCTGGCCTAAATACATGGTCTTAAAATCAGGTAAACTGGATATGTTTTGCTGAATTTTCCCTGAAATCGCAATTCCACCGGGTGCGGAAAACGGTTCAATGCGAGAAGTAACATTTACATCATCGCCTATAATATCGCCTTCAGTAGCAGTAATCTCCCCTTCATGGATTCCAATTCTTAATACCAAATCAGAATGATCTGATGCAATCTTTTGTATATCAATAGCACATTGGACAGCAGCACTGGCTGTCGGAAATGTTAAAAGCAATCCATCGCCTATTTCCTTCAACCATTCTCCATCATAAGAATCAACTATAGGCTTAAGTAATTTCCTTTGTTTTTCTAAAAGAGCAAGTGCTGCTGGTTCATTATTTGAAGATAGTGCTGTAAAACCAACTATGTCTGTAAATACAATGGAAACATGTTTACGTTCTGATTTTGTAGAAGATGGCATAGATGTAAATTAAATATCCTATTCTTTATCTAAGATCTCACCAAAAGCCAAATACGCTGCAGCTATAGCCATAATATTAATTTATAATATAAAATGCTCTATCTCAACATTTAGTAGTTAAATTATCTTTTATAACCCAAAATCTTCAATCTCAGCACTTAACAGTGATATCAAGCCGCGGTCACCCGGGGTTTTTTGTTTGTGAGCTATACCGCTTTTGTTTAGAATGAAGAAAGTCCTTTAAACCATTTTAAAATATCTTGGAGACAATTATTGGATATGGTGTGGCCAGCGGTATACTCTTGGTATATTGGTTGCACACCTATGCTTTCAAGGTTTGTTTTAGTGGCACGTCCAAGCGAAATAGGTACTATATTGTCTTCGGTCCCATTTCCTATGAATAGATTCAATTTTCTTACCTTATCTTTATTGATTTCTTCTGAAAAATGATTCATTTCTATATATCCGCATAATGAGACTATACCATGAAACATTTCAGGTCGAGTCAATCCACAAAATAGAGACATAGAAGCACCTTGACTAAAGCCAACGAGGTAGATTTGAGATGAATCAAGTTTCAGTTTTTTAACCGATAATTTAATGCTTTGTATTATTTTAGTTCGGTGTTTATAGATTTGTTCTGGTTTTGGTAATTCCAGCATATTATTATAATCAAGTTCAGCCCACGCCCAGCCATCAAAACCGGTGGGTACAGTTGCTTCCAAACTTATACAAGTCCAATCACTGGGAAAGTAATTACGTAAAGAAAACAAGTCATGCATATTGCTTCCAAAACCATGAAGAAAAAATACTGCCGGTGATTTTAATTTTTTTATTCTCGGGAGTTGGATTTGGTTCCTTAATGGTAAAGAGACGCTATTAATATCCTTCATTAAACTTGATTATATCAATTGATTGATAATTTATTAAATAATGATAAATATAAATTACAACATCAAGCCCCGGTCACCTGGGGTTTTTTGTTTGTACTATAATTTATAGTTTCTGAAGTTCAATAAAGCAAAAGGAGATAAAAAGTGAGAAAAATATTTTTAGTTATTATGATTGTTAGTGGATTTTTGTTTGCACAAAATGAAGCGTATGATGCATTAAAAGTATTAGAACCGTATATTGGAAAATGGCAAATAAAGGAATCCAGCTATGGGTTTTTTGAAGGTTTACCTGAAAATACAGAAATGATAAACAGTGTTGAATACAGTTGGATTACTGATAGGTCAGCAATTCTTGAAACATGGGAATCGCGTACTTTAGATGGAAAACAAAGAATTAATGTGGGAAGTATTCTATACACTCTCGACCCAGCGACCAATTCGATTAAAACAAAACATTTTGGTTATGATGGGAATGTTTATTGGACAGGTAAAGGGTGGATAGAAAAGAAAAAGAACTCACTTGCCCTCCATATTGAAGAG
>Ga0208765_1000146_pt1 | contig 43873 bp, 30 predicted proteins | sample ETNtaG_2_FD_185783 | JGI IMG/M metagenome (GOLD analysis project Ga0208765, IMG submission 185783) | Marine microbial and viral communities from oxygen minimum zone, Eastern Pacific Ocean - ETNP201406SV203 (SPAdes) (version 2) | ecosystem: Environmental > Aquatic > Marine > Oceanic ...
GGTCTCAACATCATACAACTCCTCAAAGATGATGACTGTGGACCCTGTTGGTTCGCCTGCTTCCTCGGCCTCTTCGGGATACCATTCGCTTTCACGCTCACCGCCAGAGGCGTTGGACATCCATGAACCGAAGTGGCCCAATGCTTGTCCTGCTGATTCCCACGCTGGGTCTTCAAACGAATTCATGAGGTGTTGAAAACAATCCTCTGGAAGGGAATTGAAATCATCGAATACATCGTTCACCCACGAATCACTGGATTCCATATTGGCTGTCCATGCTTGACCCTCAGGTGTCTCCATGAGTTGCTCGTATTCCCAAATGAACTCATCTGGCATTTCATCGCCATCAGTATCTACGACCTCAATGTCTTGGATGACAAATCCAACAACGAGTTTCTGCATCGGCGTCATGTTGTCGATATCCTCGTTCATCAATGGCTCAAGATAAGCTTCGATGCCTGCGATGATTGCCTCAGGGTGAACTGAGACTGCGAGAAGTGCGAGATTGTGCATCAGTGTCTGTGCTGCTTCAAACTGCTTCGTGCTGTTGGCCAAATCATCGAGTGCGCCCTTGAGAGCAGTCCACTCATCACTACCCAACATGGCGTTGTATGCATCTTCAAATTGGGCCGTTCCGTCAAATCGAGTGAAGTTTTCAATCGGATCGAAGGTCATCATGTAATCTGCCATCTCGTCAAAATCATTCATCGTTCGAGGCAGTGGGAATTCGTTGAGGTAGGTCATCAGGCCGGATACCATTGCAAGTGCGGCACCAACGTCCTCTGAATCGAAGAACTCCATCAGGAATTCAAGGAACGTGGCTCCTTCCGACAGATCGTATCCTTCTGCAGAATCCAACATGGCCTGCCAACTACCGGGTCCACTGCCCTCGGTTGCAGCATCCACAAGGGCGGGGAATCCACCATTGGAAAGAACCTGCATCTCTAGGACATCAAACTCACCTTGGATTTCTGCGGTTGGATTTGCAGTATCCCAAGCATCATCGATGGCCTGCAAGACGGTTTCGATTTCATATCGGAAGATTTCTTGCAATTGTGTGGGATTATCGGTGGCTTGCATCATCCCATGTTCTGCCGTAAATTCAGCGATATATACGCCACCTACTTCGGAGACAGGTAAGGTGAAAATACCATCCCAGATGGCCGTATTTGCATCATCCTCGTGGACACCGGTCTTTGTCAGAACCACTGTTCCAACTAACTCTCCCACTGTTGAACCGGGATTCCCGAACTCTCCGAGCAAATCCATTGGCTCAATATCCATTCGTAATATGTCGGCAGTGACAATCGTCTCGCTTGTATGCCCTCGTGTCAGGGCTTGTACTTCGACATCTCCACCCACACTCACCAGTTTGGTGATAACAGAGCCATCAATGCTCAATGTGTCGTCGTTTCCATAGTTGTCGTTGGGTGCTGGGATGCCCGGATATCCAGAAATCATTGGTTGCAAGGACATGCAGGCTAGCAGGACCATAATCAGAACAGCAGTGCGCTTCATGCCAAGACACGGAATTCGGCTGTATTTGATAGTTTTCTACACATTCTATCTACGATAGAATTGTATCAGCCATTTGAGATTGAAATTGCAAGGCGCAAATCGCCTGCCTCATCGACCAGAGATGCGCACCCCCTGTCTGACAGATCAATCTCGGTCCATGTCCCCGATACAGGTGTGAATGATGTGCTTGGCAAAGCCAGTGCTTCCAGATAGATGCTCATGGGTGCAACAGCGGTTGAACCAGCTCCATTGACAGACCACGCTTGTGCGGAGGTCGCCTCCTGTTGCCCGTCTACACACCAACCATGAAGATTGGACGTCTGTCCATCCAGTTCAAGCAATTCGCGAATCTGTTCAGTATTTGTCGGAGTCTGATTCGTACTAGACAAATTATCAATTAGAATCCATGGTGTTGGATGTGCAATTTCGACTGCATTCGTCACAGGTTCAAGAACAGAGGTAAGATCAATGTCGGATTGTGAACCCGAATGGCAAGTGAATGTATCGGGGAGACAACCCTCGACATGTCGTGAACCATCAAGCAAAGCTTCGATTAGTACCCAAGGACCTGTCCTACTCTCCTGTTCGGAGAATGCAGCGTTGAATCGGTCAACCGGCTGCCACATCGGCGGGTCGTGTACAATCATGATGTCCCATTGGGTTGACAGGCTCCCTGCATCCCAGTCGAATGACAACCATTCCTGTGAAATCAAATCCTCACTGGCATATTCCCGAAGATGCAACACAGATAGTTGCGCCTCGACTCGCCCCATACCACCTGGGCCACCTTCCAATTCAGTGACATTGACTTGCCCCTGCATTGAGATTCCAGTACAATTCGAACATTCGGTACTGACGATACCTTGCACCTGCATATCGACAGTTGCCCTTGCCCCTCTGTCGTAATCATCTAGTCCCAGAGCATTCATTGATGCCCGAGTCGAAAGGGTGACTGTGCCCGAAATCTGCTTGACTTCAAGATCGCCCGCGGGATCATCATCCACCTGAAAGCCGATTGATAGCGTGGCTAGAACGACAAGTCCCAGAACCATCCATTCAGCCGAGGGTGACATTGCTTCGGACGTCACTCACTCTTCCTCGCAAGGGACTTCTTGGCGATTCTCGTCATAACAGGTTTCATCCTCTTGCTCGTCGCTTTCTGAGGTTCGATCTTCTTCACCTGAGTCATCTTCGGAATCGTTTTCGCTCATGTCGCAGTAGTATTTTTCTCGGTCGGGAGCATAGGTCCATGTGCCGCCTTCCTCTTCACATTCCTCTTCGGTCATCTCAGTATCATCGGAATCGCCTTCTTGCTCTCGATCATCGAGTTCGGCGCAACGCTCTCTACACTCTTCTTCTGTCCCACCGTTTCCCCGGCAGTCCTCCATACATTCCTTGTCACATTCCCGATCATTCTCTTCGGAATCTTCTCCGATTATCCGGTCAAGGTATCTTTCACCGATGCAACCGGCCATAGATGTGGCCAGAAGCAGAGTTGCCATCAGGAGTACCGTACTCTTGCGCATGAATTTGGCACTACACAGTAGTGATATAATCCGTTCGGGCCAAATAATCGGCCAAACCTCAACTAATTTTCTGCATCCTCTCAGTCGTGACCCATTCATCCCAACTTGAATCAAACCCGACATAGTGAATCAGGTGATTATCGCCGTTAATTTCGAGAATATTGGCATCCCACCAACTTCCCTCCCATTCGACCTTGATTTGTTCACCGACACCATAGAGTGCGTTGAACGGATGGTCTGTCGGTGGATTGGTCCAGCCAGTGGGCCCAACTACATACATCGTGTTCCTTGTCTCAACTCTAGCAGTTGCCCTCTCATCATATTCGATTCCGAGGACCGTTGAGGTCCGAACAGAACCTTCTCCGAGTTTGGGATGGGCGTAAGCATACCCCTTGAGGCAACCATCCTCAATCTGTGCATCACGAATAATGACCTCTGGCTTATGTTGTGGAGCATCAGTCTCGCTGTCAGTGCTAGCCATATATTTGGCCAATTCACGATAGTCGATTTCTGAATCCATTCCGATTCCGAGTGCTGCGAATTCTTCAAGCACGTCATCAACAGAGATGGGTTCATCCCCAATCTCAGTCAATATTTCGAAATATTTCTGAGCAGAAATTGTCCCCGTACCTGCTTCATCGAATACTTGGAAAGCCTCAATCAATTCTTGCTCGGCCCCCGCAACAGTCTCCATATATTCCTGGACTTCAGCAGAATCTTCCTGCATGGCCTCGATTCGACCCCATTCAACGCTGTCCTCTACATCCCCATCATCAAAATGAATCATGAATGTGTGATCATCATGTTCTGTTGTTATTCTACCCGGATAATAGTGCCCGTAATTCTTCCAGTTGACCAACACACGGTCTCCAGCATTGAATGGGGGTGCTGCGGGACGGATTGTTCCTGGGGCAGAACCGATGACAACAGCATGCTTCGTCTCAACTCTAGATGATTTTGGAACTTCGATACGATAGGTCCTATCATCATTGATGCCGACCACCGTACATCGATTTAGCCAACGCTCATTGGTCGGACTGTGGTATTCGACATGATCGCCGACACTGAATGAGGCCGGCAACTCAACCTCGGGTGTAGGTGGGGCTTGAGGAGCTGCTGGAGACTGCCCCACCATTCCCAATTGCTGTAGAGCAGCAATCACAGCCGTAGTCACAGCCGTAGGATCATTGTTGATGACGGTGCTATGAACAACATCTCCACCGATAACAGAGTCCTGCATATTTAGTGCCTGTTCACTAGGTGTCGGAGGTTCTGGTTCAGAGGTAGGCGGTGCTGGAATCCATTCGGTTCCTGACCACATGAATTTGCCATCTGGGCTGTAAATTGGGTCGGCCATAGTTCCCACTGGCCACCTTTCTATATGGAATCATCACTATCGCAATTTCACCAAAAGGTGGGCATTCCCGGGGTGGACATCCGTTTCACCGCAAGAGAGTGCACCCGTATTCTCCACCCCGATTCTCCACGGCATCATTGGCTTCGGGTAGGGCTGCTCCATTCCTGGCCTGACCTGATCCCCCGATAATTGAATTTCTATTTTCTTCCGAATACAGTTCTCCAAAACCACGATCTCATGAAGGCGAGGCATCAACGTCCACAGATGCGTCCTACGATGCTCGGTTTTGCCGCCCCCGGGCGTTCGGACCGCCATGTTGCGATTTGCGATACAGGGGACGCCAACCCCCCTCCTAGCCCAACATTAGCGCCAATGCGGGCCCATATCAATCCAACGGTCAGGCTTCAGCCTCATACTTGGAGGGACAACCTGTCTTAATTTCGTAGGCATGCATAGTCCAATCATCATCGCTTGCAGTTAATTCCCCTCGTACAGAAATGGTTTTTCCTTCATCCACTCCTGAGGGCAGGGACGCACCACTGAAATCAATTACAATGGTGTGATTTACTCCTTGTAGAGAGAGCGAATCGTTATTCATGTCCATGCTCATTACGGTTCCATGCAGTCGAAACGTGTCACCTTCGTATTGATTTGGAGATTCCATCAGTTGGTCGACAGACAAATCAATTTCAGGTTCAACCGTGATTAGCATCAATCCCGCCAGTGCCACAATCATAGCGATAGTGACGAGAATGCGAACCCTTCGTTCCATTCAATCAACTCCTGTGTGCATGTCCTACAGCCTCAGCAAGACTATTGTATCCATGTTCCTTGAGTTTTCGATTTAGACCTTTATTGATTGCTTTCATGACACCTGGGCCTTCGAACACCAATGCACTGTATAGCTGCAATAGACATGCTCCAGCAGCAATCTTCTCCCACGCACTATCAGCATCTGAAATGCCCCCCACTCCAATAATTGGCAATTTTCCTTGAGTATGTTCGTACAGGATGTGTACTACCTCGGTAGATCGTGAGCGCAGTGGGGCCCCCGACAATCCACCGGTTTGATTCATCACCCGCCCTTCTGCTGGACGTGTTGTAGTAGTGTTAGTGGCGACAATTCCAGCACAACCCTGACCCATTGCGGTATCGGCAATCGCCTTGACCTGTTCGTCGGATAAATCGGGAGAAATTTTCACTAGGATGGGTTTGGTTGCAGCCCCGGACTCTTTCGCGCACTTCTCATTCACATGATTGCATGCGTCGAGAATCTGATCTAACTCAGACCCCGCCTGCAATTCACGCAGATTGGGCGTGTTCGGACTTGAGACATTGACAATGAATAGGTCCGTGAATTCCCAAAGTCGTTCCATCGTCCCTGCGTAATCTCCTGCAGCCTCTTCATTTGGGGTGATTTTACTCTTGCCGAGATTGATTCCAACTGGAATCGAAGACCACTTTCCCTTTGCTTTCTGTTTCGCTAGATTCTCAGCCATAGCGTCCGCACCCGGATTATTGAATCCCATTCTGTTGATGAGCGCACTGTGTTTTGTGCTACGAAACATTCTAGGTTTCGGGTTTCCTTTCTGTGGGTGCAACGTGATACCGCCAATCTCAATCCATCCGAATCCAAGATTCTGCCAGTTAGGGATATTCTCTCCTTTCTTATCCATTCCAGCCGCTAGACCTACAGGATTATCAAATTGAATTCCAAAGGACTCGGTTGGAACAGAGGGTGAATTGAACAACAATCTCAACAATGCACGATATCCTGGGATGTAGGTCGATCTAAGGCGTATTTTTTTCATCACAATCGAATGGAATGTCTCGGAACTCAGTGGTAAAACCGCCATCAGCGGCCGAACAAACACCCTCCACAACAGTCCCATTCAGGATATGCGGTCGGGGCGGCATTCTTCAAGCGTTCCCTCTCCTCGCACCAATATGGACGCGAAGACACCTTGCATAGCCGAGGCAGCTAGACGACTGCTTCGTACAGAAGGATGTACTTTGGAAGTCACACCATCTCTTTCAATTTCAGCCAATGAACTCGCTTTGCACATATCTGACTCATTACCTTCTCTTCTACAGGAGCCTGAAGTTTCGTCAGAGGTTGATTGGACATTTGTCTGCATCAAGATGGACGGGGAATTGATTGCACGAATCGGGGGTCGCGAACCATCTCTTGGTGCCTGTTGGATTCCAGATACAGGCGAAGGAGTTGGGAATTTATGGTCTCGATTCATTGAAAATGTGTCGGATTTACTGATTGCAGGATATCCTGGTTGCGTGGGCTGTGGCGGCCCGGGTTCAGAAGGCATCTGGGATGAAACGGCTTCGCGCGCGCGCACGCGCGTGGACTGAGGGGTTACGTAGTAACCCCAGAGAAATCCGACCTGCGTCAATTCATAGCAGCGTTTATTGGGGGTCCTCTGCCGGCCGTCGTTCGGACGGGAAAATTATGGACATGTTGATTGTTGAATCAGGGGCTAAATCAAAGACGATTCAAAAGTACCTTGGCAAGGGCTGGATTGTGGCTGCTTGTAATGGCCACGTCCAAGATCTTCCGACTAGCAGAGAAACCAAGGATGGGAAGAAGGCTATGTGGGCCTCGACTGCAGACACCTTGCCAAATCCACCATGGGAATGGACCGAGAATTCAGAACGCACGATTGGCAAACTTTTGGATAAAGCGAAATCTTCGAAGGTTGAGAATGTCTACATTGCAACTGACCCTGATCGCGAAGGTGAATTCATCGCTTGGCGCTTGGTTGAGATTTTCACTGCCAAAGGATTCGACAACGTTTGGCGTATAACATTCAATGAAATCACCAAGACCGCAGTTCAAGCATCGATTGATGCGCGAGGAAATGTTAACCAGAATCTGGTTTCTGCTGCAATGGTCCGTCGATTCATGGATCGTCTCGTCGGTTTTCGGGCTTCCAAGTTCAGTCGTTCATGGTCTCTCCCCGCGATGGGCAGAGTCCAGACCCCAACTCTAGGATTCATCGTCGACAAGGAACTAGAGCGTGAGGCATTTGTGCCCCAACCATACTTCGCAGTACACGCCGATGCAGGGGGACTTCGATGGAATGCACGCTTCCACGACAAAGACGATGCCAACGCATGGGTGGATGACAAGGGCAAGTTCCATTCAGATCGAACCAATGATGCCGAACTCGCCAATAGTGCATTTGTTGCAGTATCAGATGGCCTTACAATTTCTACAGTTGAGCCTGGAAAATACCAGCGTAACCCCGATCCACCATTCACCACTGATACGCTGCTAATGAAGGCAGGTTCGGAAATGAATTGGAACCCCCGAAGAACCATGAAAATTGCCGGCGAATTGTACAATGCCGGACACATCACCTACATTCGAACCGACTCAACTCGGACGAATCCAGGTGCCCAAGAAGATATCAAAGCACACATTCGAGAAACATGGGGCGAAGATCACATCGGAAAAGGGGTCGTTGGTTCTGATGCCAAAGGCAAATCCAATGTGCAAGATGCGCACGAAGCCATTCGCCCCACTCGCCCCAAAACTAACTCACCTGATGGGTTGAATACCGACCAAGCGCGTCTCTACCGTCTCGTTTGGGCTAGATTCGCTGGAAGTCAGATGAATGCTAGTCGTTATGAGCGATTGTCAATGAAAGCTGAAGCGACTGGATTCAGCCGCCCATTTGCTGGCACCGCTTCGTGGCGCGTTCATCGTGGTTGGGAAGCGGCCTTTGAGGGAATCCGCAAGAAACCCGCTGAAACCCCGCCATCGTTTGACGCCCAACCAGGAACTGCACTACCTCTTGATTCGGTGGATGAGGGCGAGGAGAACCCAACTCTGCGTGAAGATGAAACAAAACCTCCTTCTCGGTACAAGCAGCATTCAATCGTCCAGAAGATGAAGGGCGAAGGTATCGGGCGCCCGTCGACCTATGCTACAACTATTGGAAAACTCTTGAATCGGAAGTATGTACTCGAAGAAAACGGGTCTCTTCTTCCTTCTGAATCAGGTCGAACCCTTTGGCTTGAGGTTGCGCCCTACTATGATCGCAGTACCCATGGTATTGATGGCCATTTGTTTGGTACCGACTTCACCTCTGAGATGGAGGCCAATCTAGATGAAATTGAATTGGGAAATTCTGCCGCTCCAATGGCCTGGCATACATTTTGTGCACATTTCCAAGCACTACACCTCGCAGCCCTTGAGAAGAAAAAACTGAAACCTACACCAAAACAACTAGCATATTTCGCACAGATTACTAAACAGTTGCCCGACGAAAAAATTGCATCATTCACGGGTGGTAAAGCACCTGAAGAGTTGACTGGAGGGGAGATGCGAGATGTCATTGATGTCATCATGAAGGCTCATCCGGTTGAGTCCCAACCTGCTAGCGAAAAACAGGTCAATTGGATTGTTGCATTAGCAAAAAGTGCACAATTATCGGAGAAAGAGGCGAGTGCACTGGTGAAAGTCAATGCCTTTGATGAATTGACAGGTGGCCGAAAAGGCAGTGCCAGCAAACTCATTGAGATACTTCTAACAAAATCCAAAGATGCCCCAAGAGAAGCTTCACCTAAGCAATTGGATTGGATCAAGAAGTTGGTTACAAAGGCCGAATTGAACGAAACCGATGCCTGTAAATTAGTCGATGCAAGCGGCTATGGTGACCTCCAAGGGGGTGTCGGGGGCACTGCGAGTAAACTGATTACACTCCTTTCCAAGCGAACCGGTGGCTCTGGAAGGAAGCGAAAATCGAAGAAGTCTTGATTCCATTGGGCGAATCCTGATAGGTCACCTACGGTGCCTTGGTGGCATGCCTGCCCATGATTATGATGTCATCATCGTGGGTGCTGGTCCTGTAGGTGGTCACCTTGGTCGAATTCTGTCCGAACATGGATTGCATGTGCTGATGTTGGAGGAACATCGCGAGATTGGAAAACCATTCCAGTGTGCCGGACTCGTGACTCCGTCGGCAATGCAGCGGGTGGACTTGCACAACACCATTCTGTCTGATGTATGGGGGGCCCGGATGTACAGTCCCGGTGGGAGGCCTGTTGAAATCGGCCAACCCTCTATGGTCAGGACTCACGTTGTCTGTCGGAAATTGTTCGATGAAGGCTGCGTTCGCCAGGCCATTGAGGCGGGTTCCACTTTGTGGGTCGATTCAAGGCCGACAGATGCTGTTGTCGATTCGGACGGCGTTAGTGTCACTATCAACCGTGAAGGACAGTTGCACACACTTCGTACCAAACTCCTGTGTGGTGCCGATGGTGTTCATTCTTGGACTCGCCGGCACTTCCGCTTCGGTCGTCCCAAGGAATTCATGATTGGTTTCCAAGCCGAGGTTTCCGGATACGAAGGTGTACCCGGCCGTCTAGAGATGTTCTCAGGAGAGGATGTCGCACCCGGGTTGTTTGCATGGGCAATTCCAAATGGCCAAACACATCGAATTGGCGTATGGGTCCACCCTGAACGATTGTCTGGACGTTCCTGTGAGATGCTTTACGATGCTTTAATCACACATCCACTGTGGAAAGATCGTTTTGCTGACACCCATGAAACAGCTCGCTACTGCGGCCCGTTGGCATGCGGATTACTCAAACGAATCTACAAACAACGTGTATTGCTATTCGGTGACGCCGCCGGCCTATGCAAGCCAACTACGGGTGGCGGTATAGGCCCAGGTTTTGAGCAAGTACATCTTTTGGCACCAAACCTTGTCAAGGCCGTTTTGGCAAACGAGTTGAGTGAATCTAAACTCAAACGAATTTGTAAACCCATGGAAAAGGTTCGAAAGGAGCAGGAAAGAGCCCGAATATTGCGAGACCTATTCGTCTCTTCATGCGATGATGATGAACTTGAAGCCACCTTTGAAATATTCGCGAGAGAGCATGTAGTCTCACTCATCAATGAAGTGGGCGATATTGAAAAACCGGTCCCCTTAGGCATTCGCTTGCTCAAGGATATTCCTGAATTTCGCCGTATGGCCGTACGCGCAACTTGGGCATTGCTGACGGGATGAGGTGTTAACATGGAAAATTCTGATTCGGGTAGAGCGGTAGAAATTCGACTACGTTGGCCCCCTTTTGATCCAGATACAGTGATTGCATCGGAGTTGCCCATTGCACGCGAATATTTCCGTCTCTCTGAGGAAACAGTCACTCCTTGTTCAGTTAACATTGGTGACGAATCAGGATTTCACGTTCACCGCAAAATCATCCGTTTGTCCAGCGGGTTATCTGATTGTCGTGATTGGACCACATTGACAGATCGAATTCCGGGCAGGGTCGAACGCGAGCGTAAAGGCTGGTTCATCATGCCAAGCAAGATGCATCGAAAGTCACGCCGCCTTATTCCCTTTGCAGTGATTGGAATCATAGCATCATTGGCAATTCATGCCTTTGAGCCTGCACTTGTGAATTGGGGGTGGATCGATGGGTCATTTGCCGGCAGCGTGCGCCTTGGTTTGCTTGATTACCCTCTTCTACTCCTCTTCTTCTTGCCAATTTTCTTCATTCCAATTATGATGCGATTACTGGCAAGTGTTTGGGATTTCAGGCGTACTCGCAAATTCCGCGCCAATCTACCCACGACTCCTGTTGTGGAAGTGCATGATGATGATTGCACCCAGGATGATATTTCTGCTCACATAGAATTCCCGAAAGTTCTCGATGGCTGGATTTCAGCTGAGGCCCGAATTCAAGTGGGGCTGTTGAATCCAAGACGCCCCATGCTACTACATGCGTTGGGGCGCAAGGAAGGACAGCAACATCCCCCGGGCATCTCAACTCCATTGGCTATTCGACAGTATGCTAGTTCTGAGTTGGGAACAGGTTTCGGCGAATCCACACCACTCGAAGGCCCCGATACTAAACGCCTTTTCTTGTCACCATTGCCTGTGCAGAAACGTGGAAATCCCTGCCCTGTCCCATTGGAGGGTGGTGCAATCTCTCTTTCTCTCCCCGATGGGGACTGGCCTGGAAGTGAATATCATCCTCTTTTTGCAACCCATTGGGAACTTATACTGCGGATAGAAAGGGAAACGGATGGCCCATTGCTGTTCGTATCACCACTCATCATGAAGGATGATGGTAGGGCCAGCAAAATTCCTGAAATGCCCACTCAATCCGGGCGTAGTGAGATGGCGGACAGTTGATGTTGTGTAGCATCTTCGCCGCGTTATGGTGCGACGCGATCGGCTCGCGATTGTTCTCACGGTCCTGATGCTTTCATCTGGCTGTCTTGGGATGCTGGAGGGTGACACAGAGGACTCCGATCAAAGTATTGAATCAAGTCAACCTCCTACAGTACGGATTGACCAACCTGATTCATTCCACTACAATCAATCAGTCATAATCGGAGGACGATTCCTTGATTCGACAGGAGACGTGACAATCGTTGGTTCAACAGCCAATGGTGGAATATCCAGTGAAGCTACTCATGTCTCAAAAGAACGGTTCGAAATTGATATGGGAATCCTTCCGTCTGGCACCCACCGAATCGATGTCACTGCAACCAATGATGCAAATCTTGCGTATACTGCCGTTGTTTTCGTTACCGTCAATGAACCACCAGAGGAACCGGTGGTAATTTCGGCATTCCCGCCAGTAGTGTATGTTGAAGGTGGTGAATCGACTATCGCCAGAGCCAAAATTCTGCATTCTGCAATAAACACCTGCTCTGGATTCTGGGATGGCGAACTAGGGGGGGTTCAAACAGTTACAATTTCTGGTGAATATGCCTCAGTCAGTCTTTCATCAGTAGATTCTTCATTCAACGGAACCTTCACTATTTCTTGTGGCAGCACAGATATTACAACTGACACTGTTTCAGTACATGTTTTCGTATTCACTGAAGAGAATCCAGATCTTGATGGAGATGGTATCCCAGATGATTTAGATCGTTGCGCGGAGAGCAGTGTAGCATTCACATCAAGTCCAACCACGGATATCGATGGAGATGGCTGTCATGACATCTCTGAGGACACCGACGATGACGATGACGGTCGGCCCGATATATCCGATCGATGTGGGCGTGGATTGGTTGGTTGGGATTCCACCAACACCAGTCTCGACCATGATTCTGATGGTTGCCGTGATGCTTATGAAGACGATGACGATGACGATGATACAATCACCGACTCCTTCGACAACTGCCCTCTTGGACTTCCCGGATGGCAATCCACTGGAGCATCAGATTACGACAGAGATGGATGCCGCGATTCTACTGACGATTCTGACGACGACAATGATGGCACACCCGATACCATTGATTTGTGCCCCCACGGTATCATCGGGTGGGTTCAAACTGCAGAGAATGATTACGATATGGATGGGTGCCGAGATGCAGATGAAGACGGTGATGATGATTCGGATGGCGTTGCCGATTTTGACGATTGGTGCAACCGCACACAACTGGGTGCTGTTGTCAATATCTATGGGTGTGCATCATACGAGTGGGATGGTGATAGTGACGGTGTCATGGATGATACCGATCAATGCCCCGGAACCCCCTTGGGTCTTGATGTGAACACTGTTGGTTGTGCGGACCTTGATGGCGACGGAGTATTCGCCAATGTAGACCAGTGCCCCGATTCTGAGGACCGTTGGACCGCAGATATTGATGGTTGTACTGTATTACAAGTTCCAGTTTCTTGGGACACTGGCCCCTACTCGACTGAACGCTTCGGCAAGGTTGGTGATTTCACCATCCAGACGAAATCTGGTAACTGGGTGATGTCACGAGATTGGGATGGCCAGAGTACGTACCTATTCATCTTCAATCAGGATTCCAGTTCGTACATGTCCAGCCTGTGGAGTCAGGACGTAGGACGTCTGTTGGGTACAATGCCAGAGAATGGCCACATCTTCTTCGGTTCATTCGACAGCGATTATCGAAACGATATCGATGCCATGAACAACCGAGTCAATTCCTATCGGAACGGATTGAATGAGGACGACAAGGCGTGGGTTGATTCTCATGTACACTACATCGATCAGCAAGGTGGCGCTATCGGTGGTGCGCTGGGCAATGTCATCGGCGATTGGAGCTCATTCTACTACGGCATTGATCGATTCCAGCAATGGCGAGAAATTGGTTCACTATCCAACTGGGCAGGCACTCATAATGTCAATTATCGATTTGATTACATTGGCAAGATGCAGTTGCAATTTAACTCAGAATTCCCCATCGAAATGCGTCGCCATGACCCGGGCGTGACTGTGGTCGATATCATGGTTGGTCAGCGTCATAGTGGTGGCTGGAGTGGCGGTCATTCATCTCTCGCAAACGGCTCATTCCCCAGCGCTTCAGTGATGCAATCATTCAACACCATGGAACTCTACATGCATCACGGTTGTAGTGAGCATCGTGATCGCTATCAGAAGAGCGACGGTTCCAATGGCGGTTGCCACGAATGGGATTACAGCCAATATATGCAAATTTGCGATGAGCTCGGGAATTCCTCTTCATGCGCCACTGAATTTGGCTATTGGATTACCACCTATGGCCGCGAAGGGCGCTGGTTGACCGACATCTCTCCACGTTTGTTTGAATTGGTGGATGGCGGCGATCGTATGTTCCGCTATCGGGGTGCCAACGGTGGCTGGCTCAATGTCAGCGTCTATCTTTCGAATTGGGATGATGACGGACTACGACCGACGGGGGGAGAGTTGGCATTCAATGGTGGCTCGTTCCGTGGCGAATATAACAACGAGTCTCAGTACAAGCGATTGCATGACTTACAGATTCCAGAAGGAACGCAACGTGTGGAGATTTATGCCGTCATTACTGGGCATGGGTTTGGCAAGGACAATGCCAATTGCGCCGAGTTCTGCAATCACGAGCATCGTTACAGCATGAATGGATATGTCACTCAGGAAGACCACCCAATGGCTGGCAACGGCACCGTGAGTAGTGACAATGAAGGCTGTGCAAAAGAGATGCACAATGGCGCATTGGCCAATCAACTTGGCTCGTGGCCCTATGGGCGGGCAGGCTGGTGTGCGGGCCAGGACGTCAAACCGTGGACATCTGACATCAGTCAGTGGATCGATTGGGTGGGCAATCAGAACAGTCTTCGATATCAAGGCCTGTACAATGGCCAGAATTATGTTCCACAGAACGAACAATCCGGAGCCAACCAGAATATACACGCTAACATCTGGGTAGTGTACTACACCAATATCAGTGTACAGTCTAGTTCTACCAATGTCCTCTACATCGGACATAGTTTTGGCAGACCATTTGCTGCGCAAATGGAGAATTTTTCAGCAATGGCTGGAATCAACCACAATCAAACCATCGAATTCAGCGGCGGAGCATCTGGTGCACCTGACCAATTGTGGGCTGATGATGGCCACAGGGAGAATATCAAGGCCATTCTCGACACTGGAACGATTGACGTTTTGATCATGATTTGTTGCTCTGCAGATTGGGTGGCTAATTTCGGTCTAACCAATGACGATGCCGTTTGGAATTTCACATCATATGCACTTCAGCAGAATCCGAATACAAGAATTGGCCTGGCGATGCCATGGTCGGATTTCCCCGAGGATTATGATAATGCAGCAGAACACAGAAATGCCACTGATCAAGCATATCCATTGTGGAAAAACATGGCCTCACGCTTGAGTTCAGATTTCAACAATGCAGATGTATTCGCGTTTTACCATGGCGCAGCAGTGTATGAACTTCGAGAGATGTTTGAAGACGGAAATTTGAGCGATGTCGACCAGATGAGGGGCCCTTCGGGGACTTCTCTGTTCACAGATGGAAAAGGCCATGCTGGTCAAATTGTGGAGGACTTAGGGACTCTCCTTTGGCTTGCAGCTATTCATGGAGTGGACCCGATGACAATGCCTGAGTTTACACAATATGAAACTGATATCCGATTGATTGCTAGAGCCATTCTGGATGAACAGAGCCAAGCGTAGCGAGGGCGATAGGCAATCCAGCACCCGTGAGGAAGAATGCACTTACAGAGACGATTGACAACTCCGCACTATTGGGTTGCATCAGAAGGGCAAGATTTTGATTAAAAACTGATATTCGATGAACCAAATCATCACCCAAATACCGACAAAGATTAGCACTCCCCCTGAGACTTGCTTGATTCGTTCCATATTTCGCCTCATCCAATCAACAAGAACTCGCTTTGATGCGGCGATGAGAAGAATGGCTCCAATCATCATCATCGCTGCCGAAAGTGCATAGATTACGAAAACCGTCATCGATCCAACAAATGTCCCAAATTCAGTCGATGCTGCTAACGTGAGTCCAATCAGCAGTGGGACAGTGCAGCCTATGCTCGACATACCATATCCAACACCATAGGAAAATAGTCCCGTGAAATCTCGAGTCTGTTCTTTGGGTGCCTTGTCGCGAGACAGTTTGAGTTTGATTGACCACCATGCATTTCGCATGGGCTCCATAATCGGTGCCGTAATCCATGCGTAGTCATACTTCATGACCCATGCCGTTCCCATCATCAGCAACACGAGACTCACAGGCAACAAGATGTATGTCAGCAAGGGGGCAGCTGCATTCCCTGCGATTGCAAGAATCAGCCCCAATATCAGATAGACGAGAAAGATTCCCGATGAGGCTGCAATTCCAGCAGGAAGGGCTTCTGCAAAGACATTGACATCCTCATCATCCTCTCTCCCCTCATTGGCAGTGACGTAGAATGTAACGAATCCAGGAAGCAAGGGAAATGCACAAGGTGCGAGGAAGGAGAGGGCTCCTGTTGCGACTGCAAGGAGCAGAACGTGCGCCGAATTCACACTGACTGCACTGGCTTGGCCCAACAACGCAGAATCAACCACATTTTCCAATTTGTCAAAGTCAATCGAATCACCTTGATCTTCCATTACTACTGTCCCATCCATGTCAATAACAACAACGACTGGAATACTGGATGCCCCGTAATCCGTGACCATCTGGTTACTGGGGTCGAGTGCATGTGGCCATCCGTAATCATTGTCGGCCATGTAAGTTCGTAAATCATCCATATCATCAAGGCTAACACTGACAGACAAAATTACCACGCGATCATCATCAGCATATTTGTCATAAAGTGGACTGATGGTTTCCTGGGCAACTCCTTTGCAAGGTTTGCACCATGTAGCCATGAAATCGAGAACGACCACTTTGTCATCGTTGGCCATACCTGATTGTGTCAGCATGATTCCATCTGTCGTTTCTACTGTGAATTCGGGTGCATCAGTCGTGGCACCTGTAAATTTCGTCACAATAACAGCAGATATTACAGCTAATATGAGGATTACAACGAGAGCATATGGTGCAACATTTTGTGTTTTAGTAATCCACGGTTGTCTACTTTTGATTTCATCCCAGTTAGAATGTTCTGGGTCATATTCGAAGTCGTCTTCCATGCGACTCCCTCACCGGTTGGAATCTCACCATGTGCCCTGGTATGGCATTCGAGCCCAGACAACAAAGAATCCGAGAATCAACATTACGAAGAGGCCACCACCACCAGCAATCCACAACACCCAATTGCCACCTGCATCACCCATCGCATCTAGCGAAGTTCCAGCGAAGGTTTGGACATCTGTGTTGTTGGAGATATGTGCACCATCGGTGAACATCACTTGATAGTTGATTTCTTTGCCTTCTGGTACAAGGATGGTGGCAGTAGCAGCGGCATTGCCATAGGAATAGCAAACGCCGTTTTCATCACAGATTTCATCCCCCTTTATTTCCATGGCATCAATGGTCCAATCGCTGGTTTGTTTGGCACCACTGTCGTCAACCCAGGCTGTATTCCATACAACTTGAGCACCTGAAATCCCTTGCTCATCGTCGAAGAACACCATCAGTTCAGCGTCGTTACCCCTGAGCGTCTCTACTGTTTCAGTGACGATAGGAATGTCATTTTGCATATCGTAAGCGGTTGACTTGGGTGTTGCACTGTTGATCGCTCGAGGTAAACCTTGCTTTGCATTCGGCGTACTCCCTTGTGCATTATCGTCTCTATCGTACACAACAGCGACCACACTGATGTTTGCCGCATTGACCGGATGAATCGGAGCTTCAGCCCCACCTGACATGATTACTGTTTCAGGAATAGACCAGTCCGCTACAACAGTGTACGTTTCATCGATGGCCAGACTACCTTGGTCATCATCAATGACAGTAGCACGGTGTACATTGTGAGTAATGACCTCCATTCCTTCTTGGGATGAGTATGCTAGAACATCATCTTCAATCACAAATAGATAGAGAGCATAATCCAAGGTATCCGTTAAGTCACCTGAAATAATGGGGAAGAAGTCATCATCTCCACCATAGGTGAGGTTGACTTCAAATCGCCATCCATCACCCATCCATTCCTGATAAACTTCGAGTTGTGAATTTGCGACTGAGCGAGTACCACTTTCATCCATGGCTGCAATGTGGTCTTGGCTGGAGACAAACCCTCCATCGAATTCGCCGTCAGGTGTTCCCACCACTGAATAGAATGAATACCGATCTTTACTGGCTTGGATAGCCAATGGATCATCGCCATCGCCACCATTGGTTTGATGGAAGGCAATCCATGTGAATGGGACACTGGGGTCATCTCTGTACTCATCGTGATACTGATTGATGACGGGTTCAGAATTTGCCATGCAGGGTGAGCATGAAAGACTCGTAAACAGTTCTTCAATCGGGCGATGTGTCCATTGTTCCATCGAATCAGCCGTCTCGTCGCCACGGTCGTAATGGTTCACTTCGACAATGGGTGCATCGCTTGCCGCACCAACGATAGGGACAGTTGTGAGGGATAGTAGCATTACCAAAACCAGCGCGTACGGCATTGATTTGGACAGAGCCCACTCTTTCGACATCGTACTTGGGAGGTCGAGGCCGGTATTCAACCTGCCGAATTCAGCCCCTAAGGGGCTGCATTTGTCGTCGGCTGTATTGGAGGAGGCGATGGAAACGACTGAACATCGGGGCCCACATCGGGTGTTTCAAGCAAATTGTAGTCTGAATCACGCCGCAATGCTACGAATCCAGCCCGCCGCACAGTTTCCTGCAACTCAACTTCCAAAGCACAGGTTTTCTCAGTTCCTGAGGCTGAAACTACGTTTTCTTCCATCATTGTTGAACCAATGTCATCTGCACCGCCTAAAAGAGCCATTTGAGCAACGTCTAGCCCCATTGTTGGCCAAGAACCTTGGATGTGTGGGATGTTATCGAAGAACAATCTCGAAATGGCCACATGGCGAAGGTATTCGGTGGGCCCGCAGCCCAATTCAATTCGATTTCGACCCCGATTTCGCTTTCCAAAGACATTAGCCTCTAGTTGAACCGGCCATGCGATAAACGAGGTGAAACCGGTCCAGCCATTTTTCAGTGCCAAATCTTGCAATTGACGAACCCGATCCATGTGGTTTACCCGATGCAATGCACTCTCTCCAAAACCGATGACATTGGTTGCCGAGGTGGTGAGTCCGAGTGATTGTGCTTCTTGCATGACCCTAAGCCAATTGTCAGCACTGCCTTTCTTGGGCGAAATGTCCAGTCGAACATCGTCAACCAACATCTCAGCACCTCCTCCGGGCAATCCATGCATTCCAGCCTCCTTGAGTGCAACCAAAACCTCTAGGGTGGTAAGGCCACAGACCTCAGCAATCCCTTCGATTTCGATTGGAGAGAAACAATCGAGAGCAATGGTTGGATGGGCGTTGCGCAAATATCTGATGAGGCCCGTATACCATTCAAGTGTCAGTTCTGGATTGACACCACCTTGCATCAACACCCGAACTCCATCGACTGCTTCCAGTTCAGCAAATCGAATTGAAATCTGCTCATATGTCTGGGTATATGTTTCGTCGTGCCCAGGTGGCCGATAAAAGGAGCAGAATTGACAGTTGATTGTACAGACATTTGTGTAGTTGACGTTTCGATCAATCATGTATGTCACATGGTTGCCCGGATTGACATATCGTCGACGTTCAGAAGCCACACTACGCAGGAGATTGAAGTCCGCTTCTTCATACAGCAGTGCCGCATCTTCGACACTCAGTCGGGATGGAGAAGGGCCACGCTGAGACTCAAGCACATCTTGCCACATCGCGACTCCTCAGTTGGAGCCGACAAGAGCCTCGATTTCAGTGATTTCCTTAGGACACTTTGCCGTGAGAACGACAGGTCCATCCTCAGTGACAAGCACATTATCTTCGATCCGAACTCCAATGCCTGCCCATTTCGCATCAATCACAACATCGTCACGCCATGCTCCAAAGTATAATCCGGGCTCAATTGTGAGTACCATACCTGGTGTGAGAACTCGTTCTGCCTCTTCATCCCCTTGCCGGCCACCTCCAACATCGTGAACATCAAGACCAAGGAAATGGCCAGTTCCATGCATGAAATATTCCCTAAATGGTCCATCGAAATCCTCACCCAGAGCTTCTTCAAGTGAGCAATCTAGAATACCCAATTCGATGAGTCCAGCAGCCAGTACGCGTGAGGTCGCATGGTGCATTGAACTCCATGGTGAACCGGCTTGGCAGGCTTCGATACCTGCTAGTTGAGCCTTGAGAACAAGTTCGTATATGGCACGTTGAGCATCTGAAAATTTACCATTGACAGGAAATGTTCGCGTGATATCACTAGCATAACCGTCAATTTCACAACCCGCATCGATGAGAACCAGTTCACCATCATTCATGACATCATTATTGTCGCCATAGTGTAGAATGGTGGCGTTGTCACCACTACCCACAATACTGGGGTATGCCCATTGTGATTGATGGAATAGGAAGCACCCTTCAATGATTGACTGCATATGCCACTCGCCCATTCCGGGCACACACTCGCGCATCGTTTCCACGTGCGCTAGTGAGGCTAGGTCGGCAGAGAATTGCATCAAAGCAATTTCACCTTTTGATTTTATGACTCGCATCTCATCGAGAATCCCTCTGGGATCTAGTGGTTCACCATGCAATGCGGACTCTACTATTTCGTCGACTTCTGCATCTAGACCATGAACATGGTAAACATTCTCAACACCGTCCAACAAATCTTCGAGCCTTTCTTTGAGATTATCTCTACTCTCTGATTCATCAACAGGCCATCCAGTCAGTGCACCTTCTACCCCCGGGCGTCGTCCATTCCACGTTTCCATTTTGATGTCTCGTGGTCGAACATACAGTCGACATTTCCATTCACCATCATTATGGAAAACAGCCACGCCTTCCTTACCGTGCCACCCGGTGAGATAGTGGAGATATGAATTGAAGCGATGTCTATGGTGCACATCCGCACTACGAATACCGACAGGATTGTTGGTGATGATTGCTACAGAATCCGTTGTCATACCAGCGCAGAAATCTTGCTGACGCCCCCGCATCTCAGAATGCTCGATACCTTCTGGGCGAACGCCCAGCGCAGAGGCCACCCTCTCATACATCGTCATCGCCGACCCGCCAATCCTTCATGAGATATTCGGGTCATTCACGCTTCCACTTGGGAATTGATGTAGAGTGCCCGAAAAATTTTCGAACTAGAACCGTTGTAACTAGTAAGACAACAAAGATGGCAACTATTGCCAGAATCAATTTTGAAAAGCCACCCTCTTCCTCTTCGATACTAAACATTGGATCCGAAGGTGTGCCTTGAACCCCAAATGTCACCGTGATGGTATCACTCACCCCATCATCATCGGTTACTTCCAACATCAATGTGTGTGGTTCCGATAAGTCATCTGGCCTCTGTAGTTGCCTCTCCCACCCAGTCATGATGGGTTCCCCATCGATGTACCATGTACAGATAAGTCCTGCTTTGTCATTCTCGCTATCTGTCGATTCACCACATTCAATCAGCCATTGTTGATTGTCAACAAGTGTGATACTATCTCCATCTTCCAAATGCTGCCCCCCTACACTTAATCGTGCGATAGGTGCTATATTGCTAATATTGAATTGATGTGAAATGGTGTCGGAAAATCCAGCGTCGTCGGCCACCGTCAATGTGAGTGTGTAATGGCCGGATTGTGAAGCATCTACCTCATAAGTCCGATAATCCGCCCCACTTTCGATAATCTGTCCATCGGGACCACCATCGAGCACCCACAGGAAAACAAGACCTTCCCGGCCCCAGTACAAGTCACTACTTCCACTACCGTCGAACTGGATTTCTCCGACTGTCTCATTCAATTCTGTGGGCCCATCGATCATAGATGTCGGCGCATGGTTATCGATTCCAATAGTAAGACAAGCACATGGTGAAGTCAAACCATCGTCGGAAACAGCTCGAACAATAAGTGAATATTCCCCATCGTCGTAGTCTGTGGTATCCAACGACCACATCGGATTTGAATTCGAGATAGTGGTTGTCATGTTGTTCCAATTTACTGATTCCGGTGATTCAATCCATGATTGCACACATGTCATTGCAATTTCACTACTATTGCTGATTGCCCACTGCGACCCAGTGAGGCCATCATCATCCATTGCAATCGCGTTAAGGTCAACAGTTCCAGTGAGTTGACCAGGAGGATTCTCAAAGATGATGCGTGGTGCCAATTCACTCAACTCCTGTCCTTGAGAAAATAGGATTATCTGCGCTACATCAATCTGATTATTTGCATCCGATGCCTTAATTTCAAGAAGACAAGAACAAGGGGAAAATGATGAGAAATTGAGATCCAGTGAATAACCCCAAGAGTTTCGACTCGATTCATGAGAGTCTACAGTTTCAGTCAGACTATCGATAATGTCTCCTTCATCAATCAAATAAATCCCATTGAAAAGTTTCCATGTCAATGTTGTCGGCAAATTTTCATCGATATAGGTACCTGTAATATTCAGCATCGGCCCAACAAACAGACCCTGATTTTGGTCGATGATAATCTGAGGTGCATCATCAGCAGTAGGGTTCTCAGACATCCCTAGTGGCGAGAGTAAAATCAACACGCACAAGGTCGAACCTAGACGACCTAAACCCTTCACCATGATTAGAGGGAACCCCGCACCGTTTTCAATCGTTGGTTGCGTTGAGCGCCCTAAAGGGCGCTTTTTCGATGAAACACCTCATTCGAAGTTGTCACAGTGTTGACCTTGACCCGGGAAACTGGTTGGTTCACGCGGATTGGTGTACCATTTCTCTTCACACTTGTTTGTGTAGCCATCTTGGTCAACATCGATAATAGCATCAGCAGCATCAAACGGATCGAACTGGAAGTAGTACTCCCAACCTGAGGCCATGTCGTCATTGTCATGGTCTTGATAGAATACCTCTGGACCATCCTCTAGACCATCCCCTTCGGTATCATTCTGAACTGGGCTGGTACCATTGAGGAGTTCCTCATAATTGGTGAAATTCTCCAAATCATCGTAGAACCGACCCCCCTCGTCCGTAGTGGGGTCAATGTGACAGTTGAATGTCGTCGGGTCATTGTGTGATGGACAGTATCGATTCAGTAGATTGGTGCGATTCAGCCCATCCCTGTCGAAGTCCTCTTCTCCGTCTTCAATTCCATCCAAGTCACTGTCAATCATGCTCGGGTCCATCGGACCACGGGCTCCAATCGCTTCCAACTCTTCTGAGTTGGATAGGCCTAATTCAAGAGCCTTGTCAGACCAATACACTTCCCAACCATCGGGCAATCGATCTTGGTCAGTATCATCGTCAACTGGGTTCGTATCCCAGCGGTCTGGTGCTTCCATGGCATTTGGCAGCGTATCGTTGTCAACATCGAAGTTGGCATCTGGCAAACTACCCATCGCCGGGTCGAGTGCCCAACGTCCCCCTTCAGCGGGTAATGTGAATCCAGTGAGATTCATCTCATGAACGAAATATTTCGGATCTGCCTTCCCATCATTATCAGCATCACCTGCGCTACCCGACCATTCCTGAATTCCATTTAGGTAAATCCAGCCACCAGCAGCCTTCTCACACGTCGAATCCTCACACCCAACTGGTCTCCACGGGCTCATGGCAATCCACAATGAATGCGAGCGGGTATTGTCAGTCGTTGATTCGACCTGCATCTCCCATCCATCAAGCATCCCATCACCATCAGTATCGTTGACAAGTGGATTCGTGGCAGACTGCCAAGGACGGGGAACGAATAGAACCTCATTTCCATCGTTTAACGTGTCATTATCAGTATCTGAATTGTTGGCGTGAGTGATGTATTGATCTAGGCCAAGAGAGATTTCTTCACCGTCTTCTAGACCATCATTGTCAGTATCGAACATGGATGCATTTGTCGTGTAAGGAACCCCATCCCATACAAATCCATCAACCGCTTCAGTATAATCTTCGAGATTATCACTGTCTGTGTCTCTATTGCTTGCGTTGGTGTAGGTGATGTAGTATTCCCGACTATCATTCAAGCCATCTCCATCTGTATCAAATACACCGGGATCGCTGTGAACTTCTACTTCATTGACACCTCGGTTGACAACTCGAATTGTCCAACCCATCACTTCGATGCCATCCAACAACCCATCACCATCGGTGTCAGGGTTGAGTGGGTCGCTTGAACGCCCATCGATGACTCCATCTCCATCGCGATCTCTAGCTTCGTATTCGTCGAGGTTTGTGAACCGTTCATCTTGTTCGACAATGTTCATCCACACGAAACTCCTCTCTGTAATTTCCTGATTCACCTGTGCTGAGATTGAGTACACGAATCCGTCAACAGGTGCAGAAAGTGGAATGAGTTCGTATTGTTCTCCTCCGGAACTTGCGCCAGAGAGTGTGACCCTGGCCCATGCAACAGTTTGGTTGGCAACCACTTCTTGATATGGTTCGATATTGATTGAGTGTACGCGGGCGAATCCTTCGAATTCACTTAGTCGTACATCGCCGTTGCCATTCTTATCAAATCCATCGTGATCCGGGTCATCGATACCATTGCTACCGTTACGTGGATTCAATCCATTGATAGCTTCCCAACCATCTGGCATAAAATCATCATCGGAATCCCAATCGGTTGGGTCTGTGAATTGTGAGGGCCCCCATGTGTAAGCCACTTGGTACTCCTCAACGTTGGACAGACCATCTCCATCTGAATCGGTGAATGAGTCCGTGGCATTTGCAGGATCGAGAACCTTATTTCCATCATCGTCGGTGAGGTAGCAATACTCGAAACCATCTGGCATCCCATCGCCATCGGTGTCCCAGTCTCCTGGGCCATTTGTACGGCCATCATTATCCATGTCTTCTTCGAACCATGCTAGATTCTCTTCGACAATTCGTGCTTGTGTGAAAGGCGCTTCAATGGACATAGAATTGACAACATTTCCGCAATACGAATCAATCTCAATTTGCCCGAATGCAACTTCGACTTCGTCACCAATCAGGTCCCCGTCACTATCCTCAGACCAAGGGTCTGTGCCGTACCTTTCTTCGATATAATTCGGCATTGTGTCTCCATCAACATCGAGTACAGTGTCACAGGAGTGACGTCCGGTGAATGAATCTTCCAAGAGATTCCATTCATCTTGTCCAAACGAGAGAATCCAATCCGCTACTGTCTGCGGTGAGAGTAGACTACAGTCCCAGTTTGCATCGACTGGATTCATCAGCGTGAATGTCGTTCCATCTGCTCCAATGGTCGTCTGCTGATGGAGAACTTCCCAGCCATCATTGAGCCCGTCAGAGTCACTATCTCTCAGGTTCGGGTTCGTTCCGTATTGGGCCTCCTCAGCGTTGGGTAGTCCATCTCGGTCCGGGTCCCCCATTGGTCCATTGTCGGGGTCAGGGAATGTTTCGTTGTTCTCTCCTGTGGTGACATCATCCTCATTCGGATTTTGACTTGATTCAATTTCACCGAAGTCAGCATCACCATCATCCAATGGGTCCAGTCCGTTGGCGACTTCCCACCCATCGAGTAAACCGTCACCATCCGTATCGTCATTGTCAAAATCAGTACCGTATTGGGTAATCTCCATACGATCGCTCAGACCATCTCCATCGTAGTCCGCCCCTTCTTGTTGGGTTTCATCGTCTGGTGCTGTAATGTCATTGCCCGCTCCATCGAAATTGAGTGTAGTTTCCATCATCGAGCCGACGATTGTATACATGCCAGCTAAACAGATGGTTGCAGTAATTGCGACAACAGCCCATTGGTTGTGATTTAGTCCCATAATTTCATTTCCTACAGGGTGCGTAGCACCCTTCGACTTTCTTCCGACACGACGCTTTACACTTAATGCTTCAGTGACGCCGTGTGGCCCAGTATCACGCAATTTAGATGCAAAATGAGCATTACTATGCAATTTCCCTACGACTTTCTAGTCTGATGTGGTGCCCGTTTTCATCGGATGTCCATGTTGCCTTCGCAGAACGCCCCTCTGCCCTCTCCCAGCACCCTATCAGGCGCCCCACAAGAATGGCAGGATGCAGGGCTGCAGAAGCACGGATTTTCACACCCCCATGCTCGTCTATTTCTTCAGCTCCCATCACCAGTCCGAGACCTTGTAATGCCAAATGTCGCTTTGAGACTGAAATCCAATGTTCAGTCGATGCGATGAGGACCAATTCACCTGAAGCCAAAAACTGCCGCCTAGCCGCCTCAGCCATTGCATCCCATAGAACAATTTCTTCGTGTTCAGAAATGCCTTCCCATTTCGTTCGGGAATCAGTGGATCTCTGCGTTGCTGTGAGATAAGGAGTAGTAAGGGCCTCAAATCGAAGTAAGAGGTCACGAGACAACATAATCACACGATTTCCTTCGACAGTCCACAATCCATCTGCTTCATGCCGTGCCCTGTCGTAGAGTCGTTCATCCTCGGCCAATACACCCCTACAATCAATCCACGGTATTATGGATTCTTTGGGCGACGGAATTTGTCTGGAATCACGAGTACATTCTACTACCGTTTCTCCCACCCCCCGGTCAGACCATTGGAATCGAAACCGCTGCTCTTCGATACATTCCCAAACTGCATTCGCCATACCCGCAGCAAGTGCCGTTTGGGCACGATTGGCCACCAGTAGTGTAGCGCCTTCAGATGACACTTCCATCATTTCAAGTTGCCCAACCCCACGAATGGCCCAATCTGAATTGACATGCGCAATACGTTTCTTTTGCTGACCCAACCAAGATTTGGGCATCGTAGGTACAAGATTCCATCTCCATTCTTCACTTTCTGCAGATGCATGAGCCAATCTTCGACCTAGAGGTTGATCTATTATGGCCTCTAGTTCCGCGAACCAATTCTCAAAGGCCGGTAATGTAGAACACCACACGGCTGAATCCTCTGCCTGTGTGTCGATGATGAATCCCGCATCAGTAGGGAAATACCGTTCCTGTAATTGGGCAATCAGCCATGGTGTAGATTCATCCATTGAATCATCAACAAGTGGCATCTAATCACCTAGGAAAAGTCCTGGAAATCGTCTGCATCATCAGTTGTTTTGCGACTGCTTTTCTTGTCGGGTTTTCTAGAAATCTTTTGTATTCGTTGGACCTGTTCAGGACGTGCTGACGGTCTTCGGGCTGCCCCCTCACTTGGATTGGTATGTGTAGGGATACCTCGCTTCCCTGGCCCGGTTTCCATTATGGGGCGCCGCTCTTCTTGAATGCCAGACTCGAGTTGTTTACTCTGAATTCCTAGATTACGACGATGCGAACCTCTGTAGGCTGCAGGGCCGATGAGTCTCTCTAGTGTCCGCATTCCTTTATCCAACGGCTTGGGCCGCTTTGTCCACCAACGCTCGGGCAGTGGTTGCGCCCGTGCCAAGCGACTTGATTTCATGTCCCTCATCCTATTCCTAAGTCGATTCTTGAACGGGCGGTCGCGCTCTTTTGGTAAGCGTACAACCAACCATCCTGGAAATCCAATATCAAACACATTTCCATTTACTGTAACTAGTAACCCCTTCAACATGAGATGGTTTCCGATGGGCATTTTGTTTTCATCTCCTGTCACCTTGTAATTCTTCATCTTCTTTGCATACAACATCATAGCGCGTTGATCTCTATGTTTGATTTCTCGTCGTTGTTGGCGTCTGAATCTACGCGCAAAGAGTTGCATAACAATCAGAGCAACAGTTGTACTGAACCCAACCAGTAGATTCTGATTCGTTTCAATCCATGCCAACCATCCAAGAACGAACCAAGTAGGTAGCAAAACTCCCCAATTGATGATGACCATGACAAGTGTGGGCGTATATGACGGAGGCACACCCCTTTCCAAGGCCTCATGCGCAATCACCATGACGTTGGCGTTGAGGGCCTCATCCATTCCCTTTCGAGCACTGAGAGCCGCAAAGGGATTCACTGGCGCATCATCAATCCAAGCTGCCTTTTCTGCATCAGTCCCAATTGCAAGTGCAATTTCCAATTCTTCAGAATCGGCCTGGAATCCAAGTATTCCCCCGAGTGCCTGCACACGTGGATCTTCTGGACTCGATTCGTTGACTTCTTCAAAGACATCTAGGGCATCGAACCATTCACCCAAATCAATCATGCATAATGCACATGAGATTCTAGCCAGTGTAGAATCTGGATGTGCCCTGACTAAATCAAGACACAGGTCTAGGGCCTCTTCACTGCGTCTTTGCGCGCGTAGCATGGCTGCACTGGCAATTTGTGCGTGTAGGGATAGCCGATCACTGTGTGCATCCCCGAGGCGTGTATCTGGAGACCATGACTTGAGCCGTTTCTGCATTTCTCGGAGATGGTCAATGGTAGAATTATTCTCCCAGTCATACAAATCGTCTTTATCGACACGTCCAGCCCATGGGTCTAGCCATTCCATCGTTAGGGCGAGTAATTCCGGTTCATCGTACCCCTCGGGTTGTTCCATTCCATGAAGCGCCTCTTTGGCAGCATCAAAACGGCGGCATGCAATATGCCCGGTCGCAATAATCATCCTCGCCTCATCATCATCACCACCCTGTTGCGCCAACACCTTCCTCGCTTCTTCGATAGCCCTTGGCCACAATCCGCGTAGTGCTGATTCAATCATTCTAGCTCGGCCCTTTTCAAGTCGAACAACGGCCTTTTCACCATCGATTTTTTCGGTTTGGAAATTCCTCAATGAGGCGATATCATCGGCCCTTGCAGCGATTTCGATGTGATCCCTCATCCAATCTCCACCACCTGCCATAATCACACCCTCGCGACGCTCGTCAGGGGCAAGATCGAATTTTAAGCCCCTAAGATGACCAAATCGAGTGCTTGAGAGAATCCATGTTAACAGGAAAATTGCTTGACCAGCGGCGATAAATTGCCACGTACTTTGTAGCAACACATTTTCGCTGATACTATCTCCATATGGCATCATATTTGCAAATTCCTTGTAGGTCTGCAAAACGAGTAGAAGCACAATGTAACCAGAGAATCCAGCCAAACCGAAGAAAAGAATCCGTCCTTGGACTTCCGGTTCCGTTCGAATATCACGTGGCTGAGCGAGAATCACACCTCCGACACCTGCAAATGTCTGCCCCCCTAGGAACAAGTTGCGTGTCAATTCAAAGATGAAAGCAAGACCGACAATCGCTACGTTCAGCATCAAGTAGGATGCTAGAACCTCCTCAAGGGTTTTGAGCGAGATCAATTGTTGCATAACATCCGAATTTTCTACCATTGAATAGATTGATTCACCCAGAATTCCACCAACATCGAGTAATCGATCTGCATCTGGTGGTTGATTGATGATTACGTGAATCAGTGTTACTATTCCGTTGATTGCTGTCAGCGGCATCGTTGTAAGGAATACCACCAAGAATAGCGCAATCAATCGTCGCAAAAATCGAGGCCTGTCGGGATCAATTGGCGTTTTCCAACCCTTCACAGTTCTCCATTTTGAGAGAAGTAGTGTATTCCACGAAGCCCCCATGATTCGGCCATAAGCAAAAATGGTCGGTGCCATGAAGACGAGTAATGCATAACCTCCCCATTGAATCATAATCGTTGAATCATAGATTCCACTAGCGTGGGAAATCGTCCAACCATAGTACATGATTGAGGCTACAATCGTCACCATCGTGGTAGTGGTTCCGACATATCCAACCAATTGAGCGGAGAATTTTTGCCGAATTAGCCGCTGGTTCATTGCCCGAATTTGAGCATACATGGTTACGATTGGAGAGACGATGATTGGTACTGCAACAAACGCAATTGTAACGAAAATATTGGGTTTGTAAAACGTCCCTGGGCCAATCAATAATTCTGCAACAATGAGCATCACGCCCCCCATTGCCATCAGGTAAGACAACACCCCCATCGAGACTCCACGAAGGTTCAGGAGTTCCCTTGTTTGCTTTTGAGTACGAGTTAGTCGGTGCACCTCAAAGAGATCATCATCCACTTCAAAGGCGATTTGAAGATTACCGAGGCTGAGGGGCAAAATCCATTTCCAAAGAATCACCGTACCTATGATAGCAACAACAACCGGACTCAGTAATCCAATGTCAATTGCTCCATAGTCGACAATTTCCGCTTCTGCTGAACATAGAGGCAACAAGCAAATGAGCAATGCTAGGCTGAACAACACCAAGCGAAAGTCACGCATCGTGACTCCCTGTCACGCTCTGGTTCTAAGCGGTTGCGATTCCACGCTGCGGGAACCGCAGCGTGGCGCACGCACGTGAGGGGGCTCTAGCGACTCCGTTGTAGAAACCGATCAATCCTATCAAACGCCTCATTCAGGACTTCTGAATTTGCTAGGTAAACAAGTCGAAAGTGCCCCCGTCCCTTTTGCGTAGAAAATCCACTTCCATGTACGAGGAGAACATGCTCTTCGTGCAACAAATCAAGAACGAATTTCTTGTCATCGTTAGACCACTTTGGGTCAGTCAATCGAACAAACATGTAGAAGGCTCCCCCGGGCATCTGTACATCCAATCCCTCAATCTCCGATATTCGCTGAATACAGAGGTCTCTCTGTTCGCGAACTTTTTGTGAGTAACCCTGCATCCAATCTTTTGATTGTTCCAGTCCTGCCAAATACCCCATTTGAGCTGGTGTCGATGGACATAGTCGCGCCCTCAACAATCGCTCTATTCCATCACGTACCGAACCCAATCGATTAGTTGGATCATGTAATGCCATGTATCCAATTCGCCATCCCGGGGCGTAGTACACTTTGGAAACACCATTCAACGTGAAAATCGGGACTGAATCGCTTCTTGAAGCGACACTCCTATGCGTTTCGGTAAAATCCAATCCGTCGTAGATCTCATCGGCAATAATCATGCAATTGGGCCACTTCTCTGCAATGCAAATCAATCGATCAATTTCTTTTTCGTTTGCTACATTTCCAGTTGGATTGTTCGGATTGATTAGGACCAACAATCGAACATCCTCATCCATTTTCGATTCAATATCGTCAAAATCTACTTTCCATTCATCCTCTGAATCTAGCGTGTATTCGATGGTCTCCGCACCATACAATTGTGGATAGGCCATGTATGGAGGATAGTGCGGCCCGGGGGCCAGAACCTTTGTTCCTGCACTCAATGTTGCAGCGAAGATGATTTGCAATGCTTCGGTAACGCCAGTACAAACGTAAACATCATCAGATGTACAATTCCATCCTTTACCACACTCATCTTGAGCAATTGCCGAACGAAGAACTGGAAGACCATATGAAGGTGAATACCCGGTTTCACCCCTTTCGAGACTTTCTTGGAATGCCCGAATCATATGTTCAGGTGTTGGTAATCCTGGGTAGGCGATGGGGTCACCAATATTCAATTTCAATATTTCATGTCCCTCTGCTTCTAGGGCCGTTGCAGGCACAACCACATCGCGGATTGCATACTCGATTCGTGCTGCTCGCTCGCTCACAGGAATATCACTCATTCTAGCCCCCCCATCCGCCTGACTTCGGCGAAATGCTCCGATGGTACGGATTGAACGCTGAGACGTGAACCTTTGGCTAACAACGGCATCCCTTCAAGCGTAGAGTTAGCCTTCATGTCCGGCAAACTCACGATGTTTTCCATGGCTTCCACTGGTTCGATATCAACCATCATCCATCGTGGATTCTCTGGTGTCGCTTTCGCATCGAAATAGTTGGAACTAGGGTCTTGTGCTGTGTGATCTGGATACCCCTCTCGACAGACTCTGGCCACACCTGCAACATGAGGGGGTTTGGTGTTAGAATGGTAGAATAGAACCAAATCGCCAACCTTCATATCATCCCTCATTGTATTCCTCGCCTGATAGTTTCGAACCCCATCCCAATGGGTTCGTTCATCCTCTACAAGTTGCTCCCAAGGATAGACGTGAGGTTCGGACTTCATGAGCCAATGGGCCACCATCGAGCCCCTAGGGGCTCGCCCCAGTTTGAAAGGCTTCACCATGCGTCGTCAGCACTGCCGAGAAGTACTGCATCGTATGATTCGGCAGCATCAATGCGAGCGGAGACTGCTCGTGCGCCTCCAGCAAGGCCCGCCTTTCTGCGCATCGCATCACTTCCACCTGCAAGCCCCCATCCTTCTTTGACGAATGTTGCATAGATTGCAGGAAGAAGCAACAGAGCACTGATGGCTGCAAAGAGGAGGAGGACAATGATGACGACCACGAAGGGTTTGAGTGCAGGGATTGGAATCAGAAACGCCGTCATCATTCCGGCTGAAGTTACAACCATCGCCTCAAACAGAGACATCCCTGTGCTCGCACAGGCGTCCTGAATAGCCTCTAAGTCCCCTCCCAATTCACGAACTCGATTGGCGATGTGAATCGAGAAATCAACACCAACACCAACGAGAATAGATCCAATCATGACTGTGACCAATGAGAGTGTAACAGAAAATTGATCCATCACCAACCATTGCATCGCGACAGTGAAAATCACCGGGAATGTGGTGAGTACCGCATATCTGGCGTCTCGGAACACGAACCCGAGAGTAATCACTGTGAATAGTAATGCGAACCCGATGGATTGCCATTGGCTGCCGACGATGAGATTGTTGACATCGATAGTGACTGCTGCAACCCCAATCAATGGACTGGGACGGAATCCGTGATCTTTCATGAGGTCGCTAGCATCGTTAATCTCCCCGGCTGCTGCTTCAGTCTGTTTCACAGGCATGAATGGCATATCAATGTAAATCAGTGAACGTTGGAAGTCCTTTGAGACAAAGAAATGACGTAATTCTGGAGTCAATCCATCGTAGAATACTGAGATGAGGAAACTCTGGGTTTCGACCCCCCCTCTCCCCCCATCATCCAATGCTTCCAATACCAACCAGAATGTGGCGTTGGCATTATATTCCGTCGCGAAGAGAATTTGACAGACTTCGAAGATTACATTATCATCGGGAATCAAATCACACCACTGAGAAAAGTCAGCGCCAGACGCATTCAACGATGCGCCAATTGATTTCATCAAGAATGCGATTGAAACAGCAGTGGTTTGTTCTACCTCATTGGACATATTCGCCAATTCTTCGATTTTCACTAAACTATCGTAGGGATCTTTCTGTAATTCCCCATCCCCTGAGGCCAATAACTCCGGTTCAGCAGCGATGTCAGCCTCAACCATTATCATCCCCACTTGTCCACTTTCAAACTCGTCGGAATAGGTCATCATCATCTTTACCGCTGGTTCCTCCTGTGGTGCCATATCAAGGAGATTGACATCTTCAACCACATTCTCTCGACTGACTAGGCCACTGAACAACATCAGGACAATGAAAAGTGAGAGTGCTATCTTGTTCCAGCGAATCGGTGCCCTGACCGCCGCTACGAAGATTTTCGGCGGAGGGTGTGAGGGCTTCTGCAGATCCAACAACATCGTTAGATTGGGTACCATCACCATCGTGAAGATGTAAACAACGATGATACCCCCAGCTAGAGAGTAGCCCACAGTTTGTATCGGAGCCATAGGTGTTAGAATCAGAGAAACAAATCCGATGACGGTGGTGACAGCAGATAGGAACACGGCTCGACCTGTCGATTGAATTGCCAGGGCCATTTTTTCTTTTGGAGTTCCCTTCGATTCAGCATATCGGTTGGTTATGTGTAATCCGTACGAAACGCCAAGCGCCAAGATGATGGGTCCAGTAATAATCACGGTCATCGTAACCTCAAAATCCTGCCATCCAATGATACCCAGTGTCGCGAATACAGAACACAGTGTGGGCAGTCCTGCTATGATGACAACCTTGATGCCTTGAATCCATTGAACCCGCCCCGTCTGTAGAACGTCACAGTGGAATAGGAACAGAATACCTGCAACAGCAATGCAGCCAATGGGGAAAATCTTCCAGAATAATGAGAAAGTGTATTCCGTGACGGCGTTTGTAATCGGTACCGGGCCCGTCAGTGTCATCCTGAGGCAAAGTGGATCGGGTTCTGGTTGATCCTCCGGTTCGCATTTGCCATTATTATCATTCATTATTCCCCAGTTGTTGGCTATTCCAAGTCGATTAATTTCCGCTTGAGTCTGCTCGATGAGATCCGAGGTTGAAATATCGGGTACTCCATCTCCATCGGCATCATTCTCAGCAACACCGATGATGATGACGGCGCGATTCCAATAACCGACTTCCGTATCACGGAGAGTTCCATTCTCTGTCCTCCCAACATCTCTAACCAATTTATCTCGAGCATTGTCTGGAAGTTCCCCGATAATCTGGTTTATTCTCTGTTGATCCTCGGGAATACTGTATCCTCCTACGATATCGCCGTACTCTTTGATAGCATCACTAGTGTTGTCGGCAGCCCAGGTACAGAACCCCTCTAGGGGACACGCATCGCCCGCATTCTTAACGAAGGAATCTGCGACACGTGGTGCACTGGAATTGATTTCTTTCACAACGGATGAAATACTCAGAACATAGATGATGTTGTCATCCACGCCTTCGTCCGAATTTTGCCAATTGAGTGTTTGTTCCAACTCATCCAACTGAGATAGAATTTCTTGCTGGGTGATGTTTTCTTCCCCTGATTCTACATAGATAATCATCACATTCGTTGTCCAATCCTTCTCAACTTCTGCAATATTTTCGGCCACCGGGCTACCCAGAGGCAAGAATGCCGCCAAGTCCCCATTCACATTCATTGAGCGTTCCCCAGTCCATTGATCGGTAATGCCTGAATGGAATGCCAAGAATACCGTGATGAACAAACAAATCAACACTGTAGCTGCTGGAAATCGTGTCAACATTCCGAAAACTGACATCTCTTGCAGTTCCCTGCGAATCATCTTCGGAGCAGAAAGGAGTACGCCAACTGCCTTTTCGGATTGAAATTCAGTGATTTTTCTGCGGACATCCGAACTAAAATCATTGATGATGGCTCGGGGTTGCATCCCCTTATGCTCATCTTCCTCATCCGACATGCTCGCCCCTCTGGGGCGCCCTTCTCACCCTCCGCTCTTTAATTCCTCACGCCCAACTGTCTACGGGAGGCTTGAAAACGGGAAGCCACGACCGCGCGGTTGGACCTGTTCAAGTAACCGCAGTAGGGCCGCAGGTGGGAACACCAAAATGGCAAAGCCGACCATTACCGATAAACGCTGGTCAATCGACCTCGAGAAGCGCATTCAAGAAGCGCATTATGCAGACACTGAAACCTACAATGCTCGTTACGGTTTCAAGCCCGATAGTGGGCGAGAACTTTTCGTCATCGATACTCCACCTCCATATCCGAGTGGAACGTGGCATATCGGTGCCGTTGCTCAATACAGTATGATTGATGTGATTGCACGCAGTCAGAGATTGCTTGGAAAAGAGGTCTTCTTCCCATGGGGTGTGGATCGTAATGGAATCAACATTGAGTTCACTGTCGAGAAGAACACTGGTCGCAAGATGAAGACATATGATCGCGCGGAATTCCTGAAACTATGCGAGGAAACAATCGAGGAATATACTCAGTCAATGAGGAATACGGCATCGAGAGTCGGACTATCATGTGATTTCGAGAAGGAATACCTCACCGATGCACCGAATTATCGAGCGGTCACGCAAGCGATTTTCGTCGATTTATTCAAGCGAGGGGAAATCGTTGAAGATTTGCGACCCAATATCTACGACCCGGTTGAGGGCACTACCATTGCCGATGCCGAAGTCGAACGATTACAGAGGAAGACTCAACTCATCGATGTGAAGTGGTCCACAGACAACGGTGAGGAATTAATCATCTCAACCACCCGACCAGAACTCATCTGTGCTTGCGGTGTAGTAGTTGTCCATCCTGACGATACCAGATACACCCATCTTGTCGGTCAAAAGGCCATTCTCCCAGTCGGTGTCGAGGGTCGTTCCACAGAAGTTGAAATTCGAACCCATCACTCTGTGAAATCCGAATTCGGTTCGGGCGTATTGATGGTTTGTTCATTTGGAGATCAAAACGACGTCGCTGTGTTCCGTGAGATGGGATTGTCACCGTTCCAAGCCATCGACCTTGATGGATGCATGACATCTATTTCTGGACCATTAGCAGGACTCTCTGTCAATGATGCCAGAGCCGCCGTCATCGAGCAGTTGGAAGTAGATGGTCGCATAGCCAACATCGAGGTTCGTGAGCAAGAGGTCCCAGTCTCCGAGAGAGGAAAGAATCCAGTTGAAATCATTTTACTCAAGGAATGGTATGTTCGCCAGACACACATTCAGGATCGAATGCGCGAACATGTCGAAGATATCAATTTCATACCACCTAGGAACAAGCAATTCCTACTCGACTGGATGGAGAATGTCAGCATCGATTGGCCCATCAGTCGCCGTCGATGGTACCACACTGAGATCCCCATATGGTACTCTGAGGACACCACCAAAATCATCGTTCCACCACCTGGTACGTATGTCCAACCATGGCGCGAATCTCCCCCAGAGGGTAGCCGAGTTCTCGACCGAGAAACCCGGGAAGAATTGGGCGAAATATCCGATCTAGAATCAACACTAGGCACAATCTCTGGTGAGGAGAAGGTGTTCGACACATGGATGGACTCTTCAAATTCAAATCTATTCGTCTCGGGGTATCTAAATGACCCAGAAACATTCCAGAAGGCCTTCCCAACCGGCATCCGACCCCAGGGTAAGGAAATTGTCCGTACGTGGTTGTACTACACCTTGCTGAAGAGCACCCTACTGATGGATATGCCCGGGTTTCAGAACGTCTGGATTGATGGCTTAGGGATGGACCCATGGGGCCGCAAGATGTCCAAGTCTCTGGGTAATGGCATCGATGCCGATAGCGTGCTTGAGTGTGGCGCAGGTGGAAGAACAGGTGCTTGGAGAGTCAAAGGACCCGAAAAGAGTGTTCAGTTGAAAGCCAACAAGATTGGAAGTGAATGCTTCCGACTATGGAAGGCGTGCGATGCCCAAGTGGGAGATGATTTTCACATCAATCCAGAAGAGATTGAAGCCAAGTATTTCGGCGTCTTGACCAAGATATTCAATGTGGCCCGCTTTGCATCTCAATTTCCCGTTCCAGAGTATTTGGGAACCACTGGCCGACACGTCGACAATTTCTGTGTCGGTGATCGCTGGATTCTTTCAGAATTCGCACAGGTACTGGCAGACGTCGAGAGAGGATGGACTGAAATCGATATATTCTCAGCCACTCGAACAATCAAGAATTTCGCAACCGATATTCTTCCAAGTCACTGGCTTGAGATGGCCAAAAGTCGACTCTACGATGGTGACGAAAATGCTGCTTGGACCATCCACACCATCGTCAAAGATTTGCTGACAATCTTCAGTCCAATCTGCCCATTCTTCACACATCATCTCAGTGAGACTCTGTATGGAGAGAGCGCTGTTGACGTTCGACAATATCCGGTATCAACGATCGCCAATGATGAGGGTGCCGCCCATCTCCGTTCGTTGACCAACACATTGTGTGATTTCAACAGTGAAACATGGCGTGCCAAGAAGGATGCTGCACTCAGTTTGAATGCCGAAATATCAGGGATTACAATACCCGTTGTATTGTCAGAATTCAATGAAGAATTGACAGCTATGCACAAACTGGTTTAACCTCAGTTTAACACTTCTCTGTTGACAACAGATTGTGGGGTATCACCATTGAAGAAACCGATAATTAATTCCGCCATTTCAAACCCAATTCGATTCTGCGCCTCAACTGTAGCAGCACCAATGTGCGGAGTACCATGAAAATTCGTGTGTTGTAGAATAGGATTATCCTCAGCTGGCTCCACCTCAAACACATCGAGCGCACAGGAGGTCAGTTGTCCATTCTCCAATGCTTCCAGAGCATCTTGTTCATTGACGATACCACCACGTGCGCAGGAAACGAGATGATTGCCACACGTTGTACCATCGGCCCCGATGCCTGGCATGAGTGCGAGTGTATCCGAGTTGACCAAGTGATGAGTTTCATCAGTCAGATTGCAGTGAATTGTGATGTGGGTACACAATCGAAAGACATCATTGACATCTTCATGGAGTAAACACCCCTGCTCTTCAGCGATATGTGATGGCAGATAAGGGTCAAAGGCATGCAATTCCATCCCAAATGCACCTGCTATTTTCCCAACGCCCTGTGCAATTCGACCAAATCCGATGAAGCCGAGCCGCTTTCCTGAAAGTTCAGTTCCCTTCAGGATTTTCTTTGTCCAATTCCCGGAGCGAAGATCTCGGTCCGCAGTCGCGATGTGTCGCGCCGAGGCTAATAGATGCCCTAATGCCAATTCTACCACAGATTGGGTAGATGACCCAGGTGTGTTACAGACTAGAATTCCAGCATTTGTTGCAGCATTCAAATCAATATTGTCGACCCCAACACCGGCCCTTCCAATCAGTTGCAATGAAGGGGCTGCTGCGATAGCCTGCGACGTCATTTTTGTTGCAGAACGAATGACTACGGCATCAAATCCATCTAGTTGTACAGGCTCCATATCAACTTCATGACCCGCCTCAATCAACATTGAAACAGCATCGTCAGCCATCCCATCGGTCACTGCAATGCGGGCCACGATGCCCCGGTTCGGTGTTCACCCCTTCAACATACGCATGTTCATAGACGGCACTCATATGGGTTATTTCATGTCGAATGAAAAACAAGTGATTATCGATGCCCACGCCCACTGTGATGGCCCATGCGGTGTCTATGACCCGGCTAGCGCACGAATTGCAGGTGAAGCAGTGCAATCAATGACAAAGAAAATGCTAGAACTTGCCGCAAGTGATGCCGATTGCAATTCAGCGGCTTACATCAACACGATGAGTAGGTATGCAGCCATCAAGGAGGAGGAGGCCCAGAAGTGCAAGAATGAACTCCTAGTCTTGTGGACTGATTTCTTCAAGCCACAACATCTTGAATCAATCCCCGACCTGCATAATACGTTCTGGCAGGCTGCAAAGTTGTGCAGTGCTTGCAAAGTCGAAGTCTCTTCAGATCATGCCCAGGAACTTATGGATGCAATAGAGAATATCCACAATATGTTTTGGAACGTGAAGGGCCGCAGTGAAATCTCTTGGATTCGTGCGAGTTGAGACATTGAATCGGATTCAAGTTCGAATTCATGGCGACAGTATGTGGCCCACACTCAAAGATGGAGATTGTGTTGAGGCCATTAAGGGCCCAATCCCAGTAGTGGGAGATATCGTAATCGCCCATCATCCAATGAAGAAAATGACAGTAATCAAACGAGTCAAACGCATTCAGTCTGATGGTTTATTCCTTGAGGGGGACAATCCCGATCCGATTGGTAGCGAAGATTCCCATAACTTCGGGCTTGTGCCAACTTCTTCGATAATCGCAATCATAGATGATTGATTTCCGTTTGAGTTAAGACCAGATGGTGAGGCATGCCCATTGTGGCAGAGGATTTCACAAGCCTGCTGATTGCCGTGGGCGTATTGCTCATCCCAGGTGTTCTTGCATTGCCCTTGCGATTCTGGTGGTCGTATCGAGTTGGCAATGAACCTGAACATGTCCGATATCGACGTTGGGTGCGACAAGTATTGGATGCAGGGGAACCTCTCTCGACCCGACGCCAAGAGTTGGATCATCTAGCCCGCGGATTGCCTATTGACACATCCCGTCAAGGCAGAATCGAAATGGATGTACTGCACCCACTAAAACTCCCTCATTTTATGCTGCTCCCCGTTCTAATCCTATCTCCACTTGTCGGACTCATCGGTGGCATCGTCTTCGTCCTCCTCTACCCACTGATTCTAGTTGCAGAATGGCTACTTATTGACCGTGGCATACTTTCCAAAATTGTCAACATCGTCATGCGTGTAATGCATTGGGGGATGATTGGAATCCATCGGCTGGATACCGGCGTCCGCGACGAGGATGCGATGGTCGAACATATGCATAGACTGCCAACTACTGCCTTCCTCGGATTGTTCTGTTATCTCATCGTGTCTTACATGCCCCTGCCAACTTGGGTCGGCATCTCACTCACCATTCTCCTGTTCCTAATTTTGACGAGTGTCATCGTCATCGTCAAAGCAGCATCGCACGGTGAACTGGTGTTCGCCGACACCAGTCAGAGGCGAATGCAACCGATGGAACGCCTTGTCGACGATATACTCGCACCTGTTGTGGGTTTGGGGTTGCTCTTCCTACTGAGTCGACATCTATTCCTGACTCAAATTGGTGCCAGCAACTCCATCTTCGCAGACCCGATTTGGTTTGCGGGCATCGTCCTCATTGTCCTGTACAGTGCTGCTGCTGTCGCAATTATGGTCGAAATATCATTTTTCGGCCTTCGCTCGGAGCGTGTCCGAATGGTATTTCAGAATCAAATTGTCGAGATGCACGATCCCGTTCTCTATGCATTCACTAGAGAACATGATCGCATGGAATTGAATCCTCTTTGTTCACTAAAAGAGCACCTGAAGTCAAACGGTGAGAAAATTGAGAAAAAGGATGAATTCAACTTTGAAGATATGTTGAGAACACCTTCAACTCTCCAGGAGGGCGAAGATGCATTGCCCCCTGAGAAACCAGATTTCAAAGTCTTCAAGGGCGTGTGATGCAAGATTCAACGGAATGATTTTCCACAACTACAGGCTTTCTGCGCGTTGGGATTAATCACTTTGAATCCGCCACCCATCAAACTGTTGACGAAGTCTAGGGTGATTCCGGACAGTTGGACACTGTCTCTGTCGTGTACTGCGATTGTAATGTCATCACAAGAAATGAACTGCCACCCGTCATCTTCTGGACGATTTTGAATCTGCAAATCGTACATGAATCCTGAACACCCTCCTCCTAGCACACTGATAACGAGAACATCGCCTGTATCGGCACTCGACATCGCACCTTCCATTGCCGACATTGCATCATCGGTAACATCGATCGTGACGGGGACAACGTCCACATCCTCGGCTACTGGTAGCGTAAAGGTCGTGCCACAGTCATCATCTGACATGATTACCCCTTGGCCCTGTCTGATTTCAACCCTTGTGAGGTTTGAAGCCCACCGACTCATCAATCCTTGAGGCGCCATGCACCTGTGTACACATTGAATCGAGATTCTCTAGCGAATCCAACCAATGTAATTCCGTGTTGGCGTGCAAGTTCGATGGCTAAGGTCGTTGGTGCCCCGATTGCCACTATACAGGGTGAACCGGCCATGACCGCTTTTTGCACCATTTCAAATGAAACTCGGCCACTCAATAGAAAACCAAGATTCGAGAGTGGTAATCTGTCAATTGAACGACCGATGATTTTGTCCATTGCATTGTGGCGTCCTACATCTTCAGCGAGATCGGTGATTTCAGAATGTTCGTTGAACAGTGCTACAGCATGGACACCACCTGTGGAATCGAATAGGGATTGTTCAGAACGAAGCTGATTCAACAACGCTTCAATCGTAGTGATATCAATAGTGAATCCCTCTGCTGAAATTGCCGGTGGGTGTCGAGCTAAAATTGCATCTAGGGATGCTCTCCCACAAACACCACATGAACTTGAACGCACAAATCCACGTGTGTGCCCATCGACTGCAATATTACCCTTGATTAGAACAACATTATCCTCCACATCGATGGATTCGATATCCAAAATGTCCGAGAGTATCCCTTCTGAGTATAGCAGACCTAGTGCCAACTCTCGGTCTTGCCCAGGTGTTCTCATGGTGGTAATCCAAGGTTGACCATTGACATGAATCTCAAGAGGCTCTTCAACGGCGACACATTCCTCTCGGGGCAGGGAACCATCGAAGGTGACCCGCTGAGCAGCAACACGGTCTTCCATACTGGCCCGTGAAGGGTGGCGATTCATGGCCCTATCGCCCATTGATATCCACCAACGTAATTATTCGATATCGATTACTTTGACAGGAATGTCCATGGCTTCTGCCATTGCAATGACCACATGTGTCCACTTACTGGTGGGCGATGGGAAAGCCAGAACGTGCGTGGCCGCTTCAAGGAGTTGATTTGTCAATGATGTCGGCGCCGCAACTCTTCCCGCATCCTCTAGTCCTGTTCGGGGCGCATTCCATTCTTCACTAAATACGGCATATGGGACATTGTGATTGTCAGCCCAACGTTCTGCTAAGTAATCCACCCCGCTGGCTCCCCCCGTTATGACTAGGTCAGGATGCGCTTCTTCAGAGGTCCACTGATCCATTGCATCCTCTACTAGGGAGTAATCATAGAATCGACTGGAACCAACAACGACCAAGTTGATGATTCTCCCATCTTGATTCAAATCTATTCCACCGAGCCGACCTATCACGTCGCTGCCCGCTTCATTGTTCATGAATCCGAATAGAGGTATCTGGGCATAAACCCATGCATTGATGAAAAATTCACAATATGAGTGTATATCTCATGCAGCACGCTTGTTTTGCTCCTTAACGAGCAACTTGCATCGGCGAATCTGTTCCTTGGCCCGCTTTTTGTTTTCGCCCTTGAGTGGCTCGCCCACATCCTTGCCCATTGATTGATTGAAGCAATGAATCGCATTGTCATACGATTCTAATTCAGCGTATGCCGTCCCCATGTTATACAGTGCATTTCCAGTGGTCAACCCCTTATCGATTCCAAACGCCTTGTAGTAATTCTCGATTGCTTCTTTGAATTGGTTGAGATAATAGAAACAATTTCCTCGGCCATTCAGAATCTTGATTGCCATCGCCTTATCATCCTTGAATGAAGGAAGAGATCTATCAAAGCATGATAGTGCTTCCTTGTAGCGATCCTTATTGAGTAATTCAATGCCTTTGTTGTACCACTCGATATCCTGATTGGCCACACTAGATGAGTCCGCTTGAACCTGATACTCAGTCATAATTCCTGCTTGAGCCTCTAGTGCTGCCGCGGCAAGGTCGACAACTTCACTCACAGGCTCATACGTAATCGGTTCAGGTTCCTGAACGGTGTCTAATGCAGCCTCGTGTGCAATGATTTCTTCCGTAGAAATCTGTGGTTCAACAATCTCCTCGTCCTCAGATTCTGTGCGTGAAAATGCAGCCCAAGGATCCTCTTCAACAGCCATTTCCTGGGTTGCTGGTTCAACGACTGTACTTGATTCAGGTTCTGGCAGAGATTCTGACGCCTCAGCAACTTCAGCCACAGGTTCTGCAACATCTGCCCCCAACCCACGTGCCTTTTCACGACATGCAGCCGCCTTCTCTTCACTACCCGCAGCGCTCAGTGATTGAGCAAGGCCCAACCATAGCGAGGAATCATCCTTGTTATTTTCAAGCAAACTCTTCCAGATTGTCACAGCCTCTGCATGCTCGCCCGCGAGTGAGTTCGCACGAGCACGTTGGGTGTGAGCAGTTTCCGGTAGGAATTGTAGTGCTTCCCTAGCCATTTCTGGACCTGCTGGAAGTGTCGTTGGTAGTGTCACATCCAGTTCAAGCACACGCCCCTCTCCTTCAGCAAGATCAATGAGCAACTCGGCAAATGAAAGGCCAGCCTCGTGAGATGGATCTAATGATAGCAAAGACCTGAATCCATTCATCGCCAATTCAATTTGACCCATTTCCATTGCTGCAAGTGCAACTCCGTTGGCAGCTTTGACGTAATTGTGGTCCCGATTTAATGCGTTTTGGAAACAAGATAATGCACCCGCAACGTCATCGTTTCGTCGTCGCAATGCCCCAAGATTGTACCACGTCGATGCATCTTCTGGTTCTAGGTCCAGTGCATATTCGAAGGCATTAATCGCAGCATCTGCAAGATCAAGACGTGCCATGGCGCCAGCAGCCACTCTCCAGCATGGCGCATGTTCTGCCGCAGCTTCTGGCAGGTGTGCTCTGAGGGATTCCAGTGCGCCAGCAGGATCTCCTGCCCGAATCATTTCCGTGGCGGTGGATGCCAAGCCATCAAGATCTATTCCGCCCTGAATGGCAGGCGTTTCTGTCTGAATTTCAGTTTCTACTGTTGGAGCCTGAGATTCCAAGGATTTCACTAGACCTTGGGGTTCAGCCCAGGACTGTTCAGGCTCAGTCACAAGTATTTCTTCCACGATTCCATCTTCAATTTCTGGCTCATCTAGGGGTATGGGCGCCACAGGAACAACTGCTCCAGCAGAATTCACGATTTCAAGAAGCGCGGGATGTCCGGGAAAAGCAATCAGCCCGTTTTGTGCATGGGACA